>QWCY01001237.1_pt1 | contig 57631 bp, 47 predicted proteins | sample 1972631 | NCBI WGS metagenome assembly QWCY01 (sample SAMN09866696, study PRJNA288562) | Human gut metagenome isolate pre1_stool, whole genome shotgun sequencing... | isolation source: gut | host: Homo sapiens | place: USA: California
CACACCGCCATAAAACCAAAAATAAATCTAATTATCATATATAAGCCTTTAAAATTTCAGCATTTAGTCCCATTGCTGTGCTCGTATTTCCTTTTTGTGATACAATATATTTTTTATTAAAACCTTCTATCATCATCGCTCCTGCTTTTCCAACATATTCTTTTTTATCAATGTAGTTTTTTAAATCTTTTTCATCAAATTTTTTAAATCTAAAAGTTGTAATACTTAAATTTATAAGTTTTAGTTTTTTATTTTCATAAATCATAGCCGTTATTACACTTGCTTCATTGCCGCTTTGTTTTTTAAGCATATAAAAAGCATCTTCATCATTTTTTGCTTTTCCAAAAATTTCATTATCAACTATAACTGAGCTATCGGCAAAAAGTAAATTTTCCAAATTTGGATAAACTTTTTTAAATTGTAAATATTTAGCACATACAACATTATAGGCATAAGTTAAAGGCTCTTTTTTTGCAATAAAACTTTCATCATAATTAAATAAAACTTGTTTAAAGTTAAATCCAAAATCTCTTAAAATTTTTGCTCTAGTCTTTGAGCTTGATGCTAAATTTATCATTTAAAACTCACTATAACAACTCCTAAATAAGTACTTATAAGTAAAAGCACAATATCAAGGACTATAAAGTAATTTACAGCAATTATCAAATGCTCGTTCATCTCATCATATTCGGCTTTTTTATAACACTCTTTTGCAAGGAAAAATCTATAAATTATATAGCTAAAATTACAAAGCAGTAAAAAAGCAATTGCATATTTTGTATTTATAACACTTTCTATCATTGGATCCGAAAATTTAAAATCTCCATTTTGAGATAGTAAAAAACCAGTTAACACTGTAACACTAAATGTTATAAAAAAGGCAATTGCTAAATTTTTGCAAGATTTAAAAATAAAACTATAATTTTTTTCTAAATTTAAAAACCTAGTTATGCAGATTATTAAACCTTGCAAAGTTATAAGTACTACGATAGAAACAATATGCAAAAACGGCAAAATATGATCTATTCTTGCAAATGAACTATCAATTTCGCTTGTTAAGATAGTTTTTCCTTTATATATTTTAGACCAAATTTCAAAGCTTCTTTGCTTTTTGAGATATCTTTTCCGCCTGCTGTTGCAAAGTCGTCTCGCCCACCGCCATTTCCACCGACAATTAAAGCAGTTTGTTTTACTAAATCCCCAGCTTTTATAGGAGCATTTTTAACTCCTGCACAAAGTGTGATTTTATCATCTTTAATGTTTTCAAGTAAAACTACAACTTTTTCATATCTATTTTTAAGCTCATCAATTTTAGTTTTTATATCGCCATCAAACTCGCTAACTATGACACTTACTCCATTCATATTATGAACTTCAAGCTCTTTATTGTTTGAAGTTTTTTTAAGCTCGTTTTTAAGCTCCTTTATCTCGTTTTTAAGCTTATCAATGGCAATAAGTGGTTCGTTTGATTTAAGCTCTGAGTTTATTGTCTCTAACTCATCTCTTAAATGGTTTGTGTAATTTATCACTTCTTTACTGCAAATTGCTTCTATTCTTCTAACTCCAGCACTTACACCACTTTCTTTTGTAATTAAAAATGCTCCAATTTCAGAACTGTTTTTTACATGTGTTCCACCGCAAAGCTCTTTGCTAAAGTCACCAAAACTCAAAACTCTTACTTTATTTGCATATTTTTCTCCAAATAAAGCAATTGCACCACTTTTTTTAGCTTCACTTAGTTCCAAAATTTCAGTTTTGGCAGGAATAGCTTTTAAAATTTCAAAATTTACCAAATTTTCAACTTCTTTAATTTCTTCAAAATTCATAGCTTTTGGATGAGTAAAATCAAATCTTAATCTACTCGCTTCTACGCTACTTCCAGCTTGTGATATATGATCTCCTAAAACTTTTCTTAGTGCCGCGTGAAGTAGGTGAGTAGCACTGTGATTTCGTTTTATCATCTCTCTTTCGTATCCAACAACGGCTTTTATTATTTGATTTGTTTTGAAATTCTCAGTTGCTTTAACAAAAGATAAATTCAAATCGAAAAATTTCTCAGTTTTTAAAACCTCGCTTTTTCCAATAGTGCCCTTATCGCCGCATTGTCCACCACTTGTTGCATAAAATGGAGTATTATCTAGCATTATCCAACCATTTTCACCATTTTTAAGCTCGTCTATTATTTTAAAATTTTCATCTAAAATAGCTAAAATTTTAGCTTCACATTCTAGTTTTTCATAGCCAACAAAATTATTTTTACCAAATTTTTCTAAAAGATTTTTAAAGTCACCTTCTGTTTTTGCCTTATCTCCACTTCCTTTCCAGCTAGCTTTTGAGCGGAGTTTTTGCTCTTTCATGAGTTCATCAAACTTAGCCTCATCAACTTTTAAATTTGACTCTCTTAGCATATCAGCAGTTAAATCAAGCGGAAAGCCATAAGTATCATAAAGCTTAAATGCAACTTCTCCGCTAAAAATATCTTTTGTATTTTTAAGTTCTTCATTAAATAGCTCAATTCCAGATGCTATTGTTGTATAAAATCTTTCTTCTTCGAGTTTTATAAGCTCTTTTACAAACTCTTTTTTATCATTTAAGTAAGAATAGTGTGAACCCATAACTTCACACACAATATCTACTAATTTATACATAAATGGCTCTTTTAGCCCAAGTAAATACCCATGTCTTACAGCTCTTCTTAAAATTCTCCTTAAAACATATCCACGACCCTCTTTATCGAAGTTTGTACCTTGAGCTAGTAAAAACACAGTTGATCTTATATGATCTGCAATAACTCTATAACTTGCTCCTTTGTCATATTCATATTTAACACCTACGAGATTCTCAATTTTTTTAATTATTGGCATAAAAAGCGAACTGTCAAAGTTACTAAAAACTCCTTCTTTTATAGCAACAACCCTCTCAAGTCCCATTCCGGTATCGATGCTTGGCTTTGGAAGTTTTGATACATTTCCTTTTTCATCTTTTTCGAATTGCATAAAAACCAAATTCCAAATTTCCAAAAATCTATCACCATCACCACCCATATAATCTTCATCAGAGTGAAATTTCTCATTTCCTTGATCATAAAAAATTTCGCTACATGGCCCACAAGGTCCAGTTTCTCCCATGGCCCAGAAGTTATCTTTATCTCCAAATTTATAAATTCTTTCTTTATCAATGTGAGTTTGCCAAATTTCATATGCCTCATCATCACTTTCATGAACTGTTACATAAAGCCTATCTTTAGGAAGTTTTAAAACCTCAGTTATAAATTCCCAAGCATATGAAATAGCTTCTTTTTTAAAATATTCTCCAAAGCTAAAATTTCCAAGCATTTCAAAAAAAGTATGATGTCTAGCGGTGTATCCGACATTATCAAGGTCATTGTGCTTTCCACCAGCTCTTATGCAAGTTTGGCAACTTGTTCTAATTGGTGGGGTAGGGCGAGGAACTTTTCCTGTAAAAATATCCTTAAACGGAACCATTCCCGCGTTTGTAAAAAGTAATGAGTCATCATTTGGTACTAGCGCGGCACTTGGAACAACCTCATGCCCTTTGCTTTTAAAAAAATCTAAATATGCCTTTCTAACATCCATGAAATTTATCCTAACTTTATATAAAATTTTTAAAGCCCATTTTATCTAAAAATTATTAAATTTAAGCTTTTTGAGTTAAATTTAAAGTTTATTTAGTTAAATTCAAGGTATAAAAACTAAATATTTATTGAGTTAAGATATAATAGATTTTAAACAAAAAACTCAAGGATTTTGATGAAGAAAAAGATTTCGATAATTGGACTTGGAAAAATCGGTAAAAAACATTTTAGCGAGCTTAGAAGATCTGATTATTTTGAGCTTGTTGGAGTCTGCGATAAGGATGAAAAGCTTGATAATTTCGCAAGATTTGAGTTTTTTAGTGATATTGAAAATATGTTTGTAACTTCAAAGCCTCAAGCTGTGATAATAGCAACACCATCAAAAACACATAAAGAAATCATTTTAAAATCTATGAAGTATGTGAAAAATATATTTGTTGAAAGTCCTTGTACTGAAAATTTAGAGCAAGTTAGAGAGATGCGCTATGCTGCAAATACAAGTCAAACAAAGATAGCTGTTGGATTTAATGAAAGATTCAATCCTACCGTAATATCTCTTTTAAGGGAATTTAAAAAAGAAAATGAAGAAATTTATTCTATTAGCATTATTAGATCTTGTGATTGCTATCAAAATATAGATATAATAAACGATTTGCTTTTAAAAGATTTGGACTTAATAAGGTTTATTTTAAAAACTGAAATTAGTAATATTGATGTTAAAAAATCATCTTTTGAAAATAAAGAAGTTGTTTCATCAAATTTAAAAACTAAAAATGGAATTTTAGTTAATATAATTTCTGGATCTTTATATCCTATAGATAGAGTTTTTATGGAAATTTCAGCTAAAAGTGGTGTTTATCTTGCTGATTTAGTAAATTTTACACTTCATAAAATTACAATGAATGGAAGAGTAAATTTAAGAGTTGAAAATGAGGATTTTTCCATAAGAAATGAACATAAGTGTTTTTTAGATGTTTGCGAAAATAAAGAGTTTGGAAATTTAGCAAATATGGAAGATGTGATAAAAATAAGGGAGATTTTAAGATGAAAAAAGTAGTTTTGCTTCTAAATATGGGAGGACCAAATAATCTTGATGAGGTTAGTGTTTTTTTAAAAAATATGTTTAATGATAAATATATTTTGAATATTAAAAATGAAAAACTAAGAGATAAAATTTCATCGTTAATAACGCGTTTAAGAAAAAAGTCAGCAACTAAAAACTATGAATTAATTGGTGGAAAATCACCACTAGTTGATACTACAACTTCTTTGGTTGAAAAACTATCTAAAACAAAAGAATATGAGTTTGATTTTATTATGCGTTATACTCCGCCATTTGCAAAAGATGTGCTTGAAAAGTATAAAGGATATGATGAGATTGTGTTATTTCCTCTTTATCCACATCATTCTATTACAACTGTTGTTTCTAGTTTAGAAGATGCAAAAGACTGGATTAATGAGCTTAATATAAATGCAAATATAAAAATAATTGATGTCTTTTTTAATGATTTGGAATATAACAAAATTATAATCAACTCAATCAAAAATGAAATTTATGGTATAAACGAAAATGAAGTTTCTGATATAACTTTGATTTTTTCGGCTCATTCTTTACCAAAAAGCATTGTAAGAAATGGTGATTTATACGAAAGAAATGTAAAAGCTCATATTGATATTTTATCAAATTTAATTAAAAAAGAGGGTATTAATTTTAAGGATATAAAGCTAGCTTATCAATCTCGTCTTGGGCCAGTAAAATGGCTTGAGCCAAATTTGAGTTTTATTTTGCCACTTTGTGCTTCAAAGAAAGCTTTAATTTATCCACTTTCATTTTGCATTGACAATTCAGAAACTATTTGTGAGCTTAATATAGAGTATAGAAAAATAGCAAACAAAAGTGGTTTTAAATACTACAGAGTTTGTAAATGTCCAAACGATAGTGATAAATTTGTAAATTTCATAGTAAATAAAGTGCAAAATTTATAAGGCAAATTTCTATATTTGCCTTAGTCTTTAATGTTGTTTAAAATTTCGTGATCAATTTCTTCAAAATTTTCATCTTCAAAAGGCTTTAAATAATTATCTTTTATAAGCAGATCAATTATTTCTTTAAAAACAGGAAGTGCATTTTGTGCTGCGTAGTAACTTCCTTTTTTAGGCTCTCTTACTAGGACACCTATTGTATAGCTTACATTGCTATCATTTGCAAAACCAAAAAATGAGCTGTTATATAGTCTTGTATATTCACCTTTTTGTGCTATTCTTGCAGTTCCTGTTTTGCCACCAATAACAAGTCCTTTTGTTATTGCCTTTCTTCCAGTGCCTTTATTTACAGTTTCTATTAATATGTGTTTTATAGCATCAGCTGTTATTTTAGAAATTATCTCTTTTTTAAAAGGTTCATTTAAATTATAAATTTTTCCATCTTTTTGTAGATATTTTACAACTCTTGGATTTATCATAATGCCATCATTATTATAAATAGCAAAAGCATTTAGAATTTGCATAAAAGTTGCTTGTAAACCATATCCATAACTAATAGTTGCTTTGATTGAAGTGTTTTGTAGCATATTTAAAGTTGGTATATTTCCAGCTTGTTCATAGGGCATATCAATACCTGTTTTATTAGATAAACCATATTTTAAAAGCCCTTCAAAAAGCTTTATATTGTCTAGTTTTGAAGTGATTTCTATCATGCCTATATTTGATGATTTTACAACAACATCTGTTGCACTTAGGCTTTTTTGTGGGCTTGTATCTTTTATAATTCTCGAGCCAAGTTTATATGAGCCATTATGTGTATTTATAATGTCATTTAAGCCAACTTTATTATTTTCATACACAATTGAAAAAATTATTGGCTTTATAACAGAACCTGGCTCATATGGATATTCAGTAGCAGTTAGGTTTAAAGCATCATAATCTTTTCTTGTTATATTTGATGGATTATAGCGCATAGATGTTGCAAGAGTTAAAATTTCTCCAGTTTTTGAGTTCATAATAGCTGCTACAATTTCAGTTGCATCGTATTTTAAAGCATTTTTACTTAGCAAAAGCTCAATTTCTTTTTGAAGTTTTAAAGGGATGTTTAAAACAGCATCATAGCCATCTTCTCTAATTGATTTTATGGAGTTTTTTTCAATTATTATATTGTTTCCTATATCTCTTGGACCTTTTAGGATTTGATCTTTTGTGGCAAAAAGATAATAATCATAAAATTTTTCAACACCTTTTACACCTCTTACCCTTGTTATATCATCGACTTCAACCTTTTTTATATATCCTAAAAATGGACTCATACTATCGGCTAGATAGCGCCTGTTTTCTCCACTTTCTATTATACTCATTCCAATTGGTGGATGAAGTTTTCCATCTTTTGTCATAAAAGAAATAAAAACTTTTTTTTGATTTAGTGTATGGGCAAGTTCTTTTAAATGAGTTGCTATTTTTGGACTGATTTTATAAGATAAAACTACTCTTCCTTTAGTGTTTTGAATCAGCTTTTTAACTCTTTTTTGTTTATCATTTGTATAAATGGTATAAAGCTTTACAAAAAGATCAAGCTTGTCTTTATCTATACTTCTTGTATCAACTTCAACTTTATAAAGCTTTTGTGATCTTGCTACTTTATAGCCATCAAGTGAGATTATGCTTCCTCTTATTGCGCTAGTTTTATCGCTACTTTGAAGCTTGGGTAAATTTCTTTGTGAGCTTGACCAATAAAATACAATTGCTAAAAAAATTAAAAGTATTGCAGGAATAAATAGAAATTTAATTATCCAACTACCTAATTTATTGTCTTTTTTTCTTTGCATTAATTTTCCCTAGATTAAAGCCATAATTATATAAATTTAAACTTAGTTTTTAGTTATAAAAAGGTTTAAATTTTTTAAAATCTAAATTAGTATTTTCATCTATAAGCTTATAGTAAATTGTTAAAAACTCTTTTTGAGAAATTTCTTTTGCACCCATAAATTCAAGATGCGGGTTTATAACTTGAGCATCGATTAAAAAATTATATTTTTCAAGATTTTTACCTAAATTTATCAAAGCCACTTTTGAGGCTTCTTTTTTTATGCTAACCATACTTTCTCCACAAAAAACTTTACCAAAAATAAGTCCATAAAGTCCTCCGATTAATTCATTTTCAAAATAAACTTCAACACTGTGGGCTATACCTAAATTTGCAAGTTTTATATATGCTTTTATCATTTCGTCGCTTAGCCAAGTTTCATTTTTATCTCTTGATTTATAACATAAATTTATTAAAGATATAAAATCATGGTCAAATTTAACTTCATATTTTTTTAAAAACGGTTTTGTTGATTTATGAAGTTTTATTTCATCTGGGAAAAATATAGCTCTTTTTTGTGGAGAGTGCCAAATTATTGGATCTCCTGGCATAAACCAAGGAAAATATCCACTTTTATAAGCTGTTATTATTGTATTTGGTTCCAAATCCCCACCAATACAAAAAGATGCCTCTTTTGGAAGCATGGCAGGGTTTGGAAAAATATATTTTTTCATATTTTAATTAAAAGGACAAAAAGTCCTTTTAAATTTAAAGCTTTTGTGCATCTTTTCGCTTAAAGTATGCAAGAGTTGCTAAAATAATCATAATAAGCATACTTACCCAGATTGATTTTGGAACAGGAATTGATTCTCCACTAGCGTAGCTATGAAGTCCTGAAAGGTAGAAATTTACTCCAAAATATGTCATCATTACGCTCCAAAATGAAAACATTGAAGCTACTGCAAACCAATATTGTGAGTTTGCACCTTTTAATAATCTCATGTGAATTACTGCTGAATATATTAAAATTGTTATTAGTGACCAAGTTTCTTTACTATCCCAACCCCAATATCTTCCCCAACTCTCATTTGCCCAAACTCCGCCTAAGAAGTTTCCAGCTGTAAGTAAACAAAGCCCAAAAATCAAGCTCATTTCATTTATTCTAGTTGCTTCTAGTATATTTCTTGCAAGCTCATTATCATTGCCAGGTTTTTTAATGATAAATAAAAATAGACAAAACATTGCTAAAAGCATACTTAGTCCAAAAAATCCGTAACTTGCGGTTATAACTGAAACATGTATTGTAAGCCAATATGAGTTTAGAACTGGAACCAAAGTTGTAATTTGAGGATCTATGTGGCTAAGGTGAGCTACAAAAAGTGTAATTCCTGCCATTATTGATGTTAGTGAAAGAGAAATTGCTGAGGTTCTTGAAAAAATTATGCCACTAAAAGACAGAGCCCAAGCTATATAAACTAGTGATTCGTATGTGTTTGACCAAGGAGCATGACCTGAGATATACCACCTAAGACCAAGACCTGTCGTGTGGAGTAAAAAAGCAATGATATTTACTAAATAAACCATTTTAAAAGCAAAGCTCATGTTTAAATTTGGACTCATCATTCTTAAAAATACAAAGATTAAAAGTGCAAAGCCACCAAGTAAATAAACAGACATTAGACGTTTAAAAATATCAAGTTCGTTAAATAAAACTTCAAATTTAAGCTTGTTATATGATGGAACTACCTTTGCTCCTATTTTATTTTGATATTTTTTTATAAGGTCAAGTGCTTTATCAGCCTCACTCCAATTACCACTTTTTTGAGCATCAAGAACTGACATTGTGTAGTTTTGAAGAACCATTTTAGCTCTTTTTTCTTCTGCTGCACTAAAATTTTTCATAACTCCATATGTTGCAAACCAAGTGTGATTAGGGTCGTTTTCTTTTGGAATTATTTTAAAGATTGATTTCATTAAAGTCGCGTAGTAGATATTAAATCTTTCATCAACTTTTATAACTTCTTTATCAAATTTTGTTCTTGTATTTGGAGCTTTTCTATTTGTTTGTTCAGAAAGAAGCATAAGTTTATAAGAAGGTTTTCCATTTTCATCGGTTCCAAAAAAATCTTCAAATGAGGCATGTGTTTCATTTGATTTTAGACCAAGAATTTTTTTAAGTTCATCATCGCCTATTTTTACAAATTTAGTATGTTGCCAACTCTCAGGATTTATAGTTATTGAAAGCATGGTTTGAACTGCATTCATTCCTTCAAAGCTTTTACCTTTATATACCTTTCGTAAAATTTCATTTGCCATTGTATCAAACGGCTCCATTCTTCCATCAAATCCTTGCACTACTAAAGTAGCAGCTTTTTTGGCATGTTCTTTATCTATGTTTGGCAAATCATTTGCTTTTAAATTATTTGCTGTAAAAAAGCTAAAAAATGCCACTAAGATAAGACTTAATGCTTTTTTATTTACATTATTATTTTCTTTTTTAACAGTTTTTTTATCTCTTGAGCTACTTTTGTCTATAAGTCTTGCAAGCTCTAAAAATCTTGAGTTTTTGTTAAAGAAATTTAAAAACATTCCAAGCATTAAAAGAAAATATCCAATATAAGTAGGAATTTTACCAGGGTCTTTGTTAACTGATAAAATAGTTCCTTTTTCATCTAAATCATAAGAGCTTTGGAAAAACCTAAATCCACCGTAATCCAAAACGTGGTTCATATAAATTTCATAATCCATTTTAAAATCTCCATCTTCTACCACAACCTCACTGCTATATCCAGAAGGCGAATTTGAGCCCGGATATCTATCAAGCTTAAAATCTTTTAGATAAATGCTAAAAGGAAGCTCAATCATTTTTGGAGACCAAGCAAATTTAAACTCTTTTCCTCCAACTGTATAGGTTCTTGCAAAATCTCCGAAAAAGGCAAAAACCTCTTTTGTTTCGCCATTGTATGTTAAATCACCAATTATGGCGTTATTTCCTTTTTGAGTCATTGGAACTGGCTTAACTCCAAGTTTTGCTTTTGCAAGCATTGTTGTTGGAGCAAAATTTACACCATCAATTGTGTATAATCTGTGTTCATTAAAATCAATTTCTGTATTTTTTTCAAGTTTTCCATCGGTATTATCAGACATTTGAAAGTATTTTATATCTTGATTTGTTTGCATATAAAATTTGCCATCATTTTTTAAGTAAATTTTTATAAAATTATGCTGTTTTGGCTCATTGTTAAAAGTAATATCTAAATCACCAATTGGTAAAATATCTCCACTATTTAAAGTAATTTTTCTTTTATTTTTATCATCTGAAAAAAGAATCTCTACAATAGGCTTTCCATCATCTGCTTTCATCCAACCTAAATCACCATTTAAAACTAGTTCTTTATATTTAAATACAGCATCTTTTTTTCCTAAATCAAGCTTCATATCAAAACTATTTTTTTCATTTGTTGCTATATATCTATTTACATCTTTTGAGATAGTTTTACCTTTTTCATTTTTACTAATAAGTTGAATATAAACTTCCCTTGTTGAGATTAAATTTGTTTTTGTATGTTCTCTTATATGCATTGAGCCTTCTTTACCGAAGTAGTGAGTTATCGTTGCACCTACAAAAATTACAATAAAACTAAAATGAAATAAAAAACCAGGTAGCTTTTTAAGTCCATAAATTTTATATCTAATCATATTATAAATTAAATTTATAGTAAGCAAAAGCATTATAAGGCCAAACCAATTGCTTCTATATATGAATGCAAACGCAGCATCCGTTCCTTTTATACTCTCGACTATTGTAGCCACAGCACAGGCAAAGGCAAATATTAAAAGTAGAGCATTCATTGCTCTAATACTTAACAATCCTCGCAAAAATTTCCCCATATATCTTCCTTTAAGATTTTAAAATAAGCATAGATTCTATTGTAGAATTTATAACATTTAGCATATAAATTTTAAACTTTATTATTTAACCCTAACAGGCATAAATAAAAAGTCATAAATTCTCCATTTCGCATCTATCATATGTAATACTATGTTTTTTTCAAAAATATGATTTTGTTTTTTGTAATTTGATGTAAGTTTTACAACTGCAATTGTAGGACTACTTTGATCTTTTAAATAATCAAATTTAAGCTCAACAACATCATCATTTCCTTTGTAATCATAATCTATATAAAAAAGATCTTTTCCACCATTTTTTTCTTTAAATTTATTCAAATAATCAAGATTGTTTTTTGGTGCTAAGAGTTTTTCAGCTTCATCTATCTTTCCTTCTTCGCACAGCAATATAAAGTTATATACGACATCAACAGGGTTTTCTTCATTTATTTTTTTAGAACATCCTGTTATAAATAAAAAAACAAATAGAGTTAAAATGAGTTTTTTATACATTTTCTATCCTTTTAAATTTTTAGTAAGATTTATTTTACCTTAAATTCATAAATATTTAAATAAGTATAAATTATCTCTTTTTATGGCTTATATTTTACTTAAAATTTTTATTTAAACAGATAATAAAATATTTATTGTTAAAATTTTATTAATGAATTTTAATATTTAATTAAATATATTATATCTATAAAAAATATATATATTATATATAGAAATATAATTATATAATCTTTTTGAAACAAAGTATTTAAGCATTTTGCACTTTATTATCAAAAAAGAAGTATATATTACTTAATAAAAAGAATTTGCTTATATAAATTGTTTATTTTAAAGTTAAATTCAGTAAAAATTAAATAAAATACTAACACATTGTTTGAGATATTAAATAAAAGTGAATAAATTTTACATTTTTGTTTAAATATCTTTAAAATATTGTAAATTATGAAAAATGAGTAAATGAAAGTTTATCAAGGAGGATACTCATGAAAGCAAAATGGTTTAAAAAGGCATCACTTGCCTGTTTTATGGTTTTGTTTGCAGGAACAGCCTGTTTGCAAGCTGAAGAAAACGTTTCAGCACAAAATGTACCTGTTAAAACAGAGAAAAAAGTTAGTGAGTCAACACTTGCTGATAAATATCAAGAAGAGATGAAGCAAAATTTAAAGCTTTATCATGATGAAGACCCACTATTTCAAGGTAAGCCAAGAACATTGGAAGACTATGTAAGAGGAGCAGATACTTTTTTTGATATTTTAATTGATCAGCACCCAATGTTTAAGTACGAAAAAGCAGGTAGACTTAAAGGCAAATACACAATGAGTGATAGGCAAGAAGAATTTGTTGAAATAAACAAAGGCCCTAAATTTGCTGAAAAGTCTGGTCTTGCTCATGCTGCTGTTACATATAGACTTGGAATGGAATCAATTTTGGATTATCCAAATAAATTTGTAGGACCAAAAAAATGTGGTGAGTGTCACCCAGCCCAATATGATCAATGGCAAAGATCAAGACATGCAAAAGTTGTAAGATTTCCTGATGAAATGTCAGAAGTTGGCGGAGCAGAAGGTCTTAAAAAACCTATGTATAATTCACCTTCTACAATATTGCCTTTAGGAATTTATCCTGATGATGTTTATGCGGTTATTGGAACCCCTAGAACAAAATATGGATTTATTGATAGATGGTTAGTTAGAGGAACATATCATGTTCAAGATGGTAATTTAAGTGATTTAACTGGTACTATGGTAGCAGGAGGTAATCAATTTTCAAGACTTTGGTCTGAGCACATTACTCCAGATATGGCTAAAAAAATAGCTGAATTTAGTCCAGGTTTCCCAACTAAAATGGAGGATTTTGCACATTCAAGATCAACTGTTTGGGGTACAAACTCATATGGTTCAAAATATGCTGAAACTATGATGTTCCAACCAGCTAGTTCATACTGTGAAGTTTGTCATAGTTTTAAATTTGATTTTAAATCAAAAGAAGATTTTTATAATGCAATAGGTGATGCAAAAAAACTTAGAGAACATACTATTTCACAAGGTATTAGCTGTGAAGAGTGTCATGGAGCAGGAGCTCACCTTTATGGCGCAAGAGGTGCTGGTATGCCATCAAATTGTGAAAGATGTCACCAAAGATTTGCTTATCAAGACGATGAAAAAAATCCAAATCCAAGAAAACCATTTAATGTTTATTTTAAATCAAGTTGCCCAGCTTGTGGAACAGAGGGTTCTCAAATGTATAGCTCACTTCACTATGATAAAGGTATGAGATGTACAACTTGTCATGATCCACATGAAGTTACAGCAAATGATTGGACAACAGAATATACAAGAGTTGGACTTAAAAAAACTTGTCAAGATTGTCACGAAACTCAAGCAGAATTCTTTAAAGCAATGGGTGGAATCCATGCAAAAGATAATTGTACTGGATGTCATATGCCAAATATGATGAGTTGTGAGAACTTTGCTGCTATTCAAAACCCTGATAAAGCAGGATTTGATAATGTTAGAGCAAGCCATATCTGGAAGATAGATATTCACCCAACAAGAAAGTCAATCAACCCACCTGAGGGTAAACCAAGAGATCCATTAAAAGTGAAAGGCTGGAGAATGGAAAGAGATCAGAACGGAAGATTCTTTGTTGATTTGATGTGGAGTTGTGGTAGAACAAGCTTTAGTGATCCAGATTTAATTGAAAAAGATGCAAGTGGATGCCATAGTCCTGTTCAATCAACATTGCCAAATGACTTGAAATTTACAAATCAAGAGATGATTTATGAAAAAGTTATGGCATGGCAAACTCCTGTAAAAGAGGGATACGAAAAAATTAAACAAGGCTTAAGAGAGTTAGATAAAGCTTTAGCCAATTCTCAAGGATTAGATGTTGAGAAAAGATCAAAAGCAATATTCTTAACAAATGAAGCTAATAAGATTAAGAAAAAACTTGAAGATGATGGTGCTTGGGGTGTTCATGGACCACAATATTCAAAGAAAATTGTTAATGAGGCATTAGTATATATCGAGCAAGCTCAAAATATACTAAAATCAACTAAAACTACTAAAAAATAGAGTAGCCTTCTAAAAAGTTTGGCTTTCATTAGCCAAACTTTTATGTATATTTAAGGATAAAAGATGAATAAATTAATAAAAAATATATTTATTGCTACTTTTGTGGTTTTAGCTTCTGCAGTTATTACTCCACAAGTTCATGCTTCAGGTAATGGAAGTATGGCTTTCGTAGATGGTGTAGTGCCTATTAGTATTTCAAAAGCAAAAGAGCTTATGAATGACGGTGCTTATATCTTTGATGCAAATGAGCTTGAAGTTAGACAAGAATATGGACATGTTGAAGGTGCTGTTCATATAAACGTAGATAATTGGGAAAGATTATTACCAAAAGATAAAAACTCTGTTATTATTGTTTATTGTTTAAATCGAATTTGTTACATAAGCAGTGAAATTGCACTTGAAATTTCAAAACTTGGATATAAAAATGTCTATGTAATGATAGAGGGAATAGAGCAGTGGATATTAAGTGGTAATCCTGTTATAAAAGATGCAGTAGATCCAGCTGAACTTAAAAATAAATACCTAGGAAATAATAACTGGGAAAAGTCATCTAAAGTAACTGATTATACTGATACGATCCATAGGCAAATTTTGTTTGGCGAAATTCCTTCATGTAGAGATTGTCACGGTATAAATGTAGGAAGCAATGCAAAAAGTATCAATGCTGATTTTGCAAGTCTAAGGCAAAATGTAAATAAAAACTGTATGTCTTGTCACGATGATGTTGGCGAAGAATTTAAATTAAGTGTTCATGGCAATGTTATGAGTACTAAAAAAGGTCTTCCATTGTGTTCTGATTGTCATAGCATACATATGGGACCAGCTGTTTCAAGTATAAACATGAAGAAATTTGCTGATAAGAAATGTGGAGATTGTCACCAAAAAGAACAAGCTATGTATCATACAACTTTCCATGGTAAAGCTATGCTTTTAGAAAATCCAGGAAATGCTATTAGTGTTGCAGCTTGTTATGATTGTCACGGAACACACAATATCTACTCTGTAGATGATGCTAGATCAACACTTTATAAAGGTGAAAAAAGGATAGAAACTTGTGCATCTTGCCACCCTGGTGGAAATCAAAACTTCTCAGAGTTTATGGCTCATGCTGATCATACAGATGGTGATAATTACCCAGTATTAAACTTTGCTTATAAATTTATGACAGCACTTATTATAGTGGTGTTTGGATTCTTTGGCATCCATACTTTATTGTGGTTTATAAGACTTACAATGACAAGAATGAAATATTCAAAAGAATGGAAAGAAGCTAAAAACAGAGCACATTCTGATAAAGTAAAAATAAAAAGATTTACAGGATTCCATAAAGTTCAGCACTTCTTATTAGCGGCAAGCTTTTTGGGATTAGGTTTTTCAGGTATGCCACAAAAATATCATACAGCTGATTGGGCTCAAAGTATGATTGATTTAATGGGTGGACCAATAGGTGCAACTAAGATTCACCACATTTCAGCATTTATAATGTTAGCTGTTGTGTTTAGTCACTTTGTAGAGATAATCGTGGTTGCTTATAGAAATAGACGAGCTGTAATTGATCCAAATACTGGTAAATTTAGTTGGAAAATTTTCTGGAGAAAATTCTTTGGACCTGATTCATTAGTTCCAAATTTCCAAGACTTTAGGGATTTGAAAAACAATTTCTTATGGTTTATCGGTAAAAAAGATAAAATGCCTCAATTTGACAGATGGACTTATTGGGAAAAATTTGACTATATTGCAGTTTTCTGGGGTATGTTAATCATCGGTTTATCAGGGCTTATGCTTTGGTTCCCAGTTACATTTACAAAAGTTTTACCAGGGCAAATGCTAAATCTTGCTACATTCTTACACTCAGATGAGGCGTTACTAGCATTAGGATTTATCTTTGCGGTGCATTTCTTCCATACGCACTTTAGGGCAAATAAATTCCCTATGGATACAGTTATTTTCTCAGGAAATTTAACTGAAGAAGAAATGAAACAAGAAAGAACTCCTTGGTATAACAGATTAAAAGAAAGTGGTAAATTTGATGAATTAATTGTTAAAGACGACAACTTTGATAAGTGGAAATGGCTTGCTTATATAGTAGGTTATGCGATGCTTATAACAGGTATTGTTTTCTTATTAATGATAATTTATTACTACATCTTCTAATTTTTAAGCCACCTTTTTTAAAGGTGGCTTTTTAAAAATATCAAATAATATAAAATCTCATTTTTTCAATTTTATTGCTAAAAAATAAATTTTTATTTCATTTATTAGAATTTATAAGGTACAATTTGTATTTTATATTTTAATATAATTAAGGATAAATATGAGTAAAACTCAGTTATATTATGCTAAGCAAGGCATTATCACAGAAGCTATGAAATTTGTAGCCAAAAAAGAAAATCTTAGTGAAGAGATTATTAGAAACGAAATTGAAAAAGGACATCTCATAATACCTGCAAATATTAATCATACAAATTTACAACCGATGGGTATAGGAAGTGCTTTAAAGTGCAAGGTTAATGCTAATATAGGCTCATCAGGTTTAAATAGTAGCATAGATGAAGAAATAGAAAAATTAAATATATCTATTAAATATGGTGCAGATACTGTTATGGATCTTTCAACTGGTGGAGATTTAAACGCAATAAGAAAAGCCATTATCAATGCCTCGAGTGTTCCTATTGGCACTGTTCCAATATATCAAATGGTTCATGATATAAAAGATATAAAAATGCTTGATAAAAATACAATACTCCAGACATTAAAAACACAAGCAGAGCAGGGTGTTAGTTATTTTACAATTCATTGTGGGTTTAAGTTAGAATTTATGCCATTAGTTGCAAAGAGAAAAATGGGTATAGTAAGTAGAGGTGGTAGTTTAACAGCTTCTTGGATGATGCATCACAATAAGCAAAATCCTTTTTATGAATTATTTGATGAGATATGCGAAATTTGTGCTAAATATGATGTGTCTTTATCACTAGGAGATGGTTTAAGGCCAGGTTGTCTTTATGATGCAACTGATGATGCTCAAATAAGTGAGCTTAAAGTTTTAGGTGAGTTAGCAAAAAGAGCTTATGATAATGATGTTCAAGTTATGATAGAAGGACCAGGACATATTCCTTTAAATGAAATAGAAAAAAATGTAAAATTGGAGCAGGAGTTTTGTAATAATGCGCCTTTTTACGTACTTGGACCTTTGGTTACTGACATAGGTGCTGGATATGATCACATAACAAGCGCTATTGGAGGAGCTTTAGCAGCTTATCATGGTGTAAGTATGCTTTGTTACGTAACACCTAAAGAGCATCTTGGACTCCCAAATGCTAATGATGTAAGAGAGGGGCTTATAGCTCATAAAATAGCAGCCCATGCAGCTGATATAGCAAGATCTAGGATTGGAGCTATTGATAGAGACCATGCCATGAGTGATGCAAGATATAATTTTGATTGGAATAAGCAGTTTGAATTAGCACTAGATCCTAAAAGAGCAATGGAGTATCATGATGAGAGTTTGCCAGAAGAAAGTTTCAAAAATGCTCATTTTTGCTCAATGTGTGGACCAAAATTTTGTGCTTATAAAATAAGTAAAGAAGTAGCAGCTAAAAGTTGTGAATATTTTAAAGAGTAATTTAATTTAAAAATTTTTAAATTAATTTTTATATTTTTTAAGCCATCTTTTTGGTGGCTTTTTTTCTGTCTTTACTTTTTATATTTGTTTTAATATTATTAATTTTTACAAAAATATTCAATTTAAAAATATTTGAAATAGATATAAACATTAAATTAAAAAAAGAATCATAATATATTGGCTTATTAGTTTGTGGATAACAAATCCGATTTATATAAAACTATGTAGGAATAGAAAATAAAAGTAGTCATGCAAAACTAGCATCTAAAAAAGCTAAAAAGCTCTAAGAATAGTTTTAGGCTAAATTTATAAATTTAGCTCTATCTCTCATCTATAAATTCAAATTTTAAAGCATCATTTTCCAAATTTATATCAATTTTAACAATTCCACCATTTTTAAGTTCGCCAAATAATACCTCTTTGCTTATTTCATCGCTTATTTTAGAAGTTATTGTCCTTTTTAAGTTTCTTGCACCAAATTCCGGACTATATGAGATGTTTATTAAAAACTCTTTTGCCTCTTTTGATAAAGTTATCTTAACATTTTTAAGTTTTTCTTCCAGTTCTTTAACTACTTTATCTACTATTTTTAGTAAAATTTCATTGTTGAGAACATTAAAATTTATAACTTCATCTATTCTATTTCTAAACTCAGGCGAAAAGAAATCTCTTATAGCAGCATTTATTTTATAGCTTTCATCTTTAGTAAAGCCCATTTGAGGGGCTTCTTTTGTTCCTAAATTCGAAGTCATTATAATAATTGTGTTTTTAAAATCAGTTTTTTCGCCACTATTATCACTTAAAACTGCATTATCGAAAATTTGTAAAAATATATTTAATAAACTTTGATTTGCTTTTTCTACTTCATCAATTAAAATTACACTATAAGGATGTTTTTTAATACTATTTGTAAGAAGTCCACCTTCCTCAAATCCAACATATCCAGGAGGGGAGCCAATGAGTTTTGAAACACTGTGAGATTCCATATATTCACTCATATCAAATCTTTGAAAATTTACACCTAAATTTAGAGCAAGCTCTTTTGCTAGTTCACTTTTTCCAACACCACTACTTCCTGTAAATAAAAATACTCCTATTGGACTGTTTTCATTTTTAAGCCCAGCGTAAGATCTAAAAAGAGCATTGCAAAGTGAATTTATAGCTTCATCTTGTCCAAAAATTCTAGTTTTTAGTTTTTCTTTTAAATTTTTCAAAACTTCTGTATTATCTTCGCTTTTTACGATATTACTTATATTTGCGTTTTTAGAAAGCGTTTCTATAATATCATCTTTTGTAACTTCATAATCTTTTTTTTCAAGTAGTGAAAATTTAGCTCCAACTTCATCTATTAAATCAATTGCACTATCAGGTAAAAATTTATCATTTTGGTATTTTTTTACTAAATTTATAGCTGTTTTTATAATCTCATCACTAAATTTAACATTGTGATGAGCCTCATATTTACTTTTTAAGCCTTGCAAAATTTTAAAAGTATCATCAACTGATGGTTCATCGATATCGATTTTTGCAAAGCGTCTAAGAAGGGCTTTATCTTTACTAAAATTTCTAAATTCGCTATAAGTTGTAGCTCCAATGCATGAAATTTCACCCTTTGAAAGAAGTGGTTTTAAGATATTTGCCATATCAAGACTGCTATTTCCTGCATCACCAGTTCCAATAATAGTGTGAATTTCATCTATGAATAAAATAGCATCTTTATCTTTTTTTAGCTCATCCATAATATTTTTTAGACGCTCTTCAAAATCTCCTCTATATTTTGTTCCAGCTACCAAGTCAGCACTATTTAAGGCATAAATTGTTTTGTTTTTAAGCTTATTTGGAACTTCACCATTTGCTATTTTTAAAGCAATCCCTTCTACAATAGCAGTTTTTCCAACTCCAGCTTCGCCGACTAATATTGGATTATTTTTTTTTCTTCTACAAAGAGTTTGCATAGTTTGGGCTATCTCTTTTTGGCGTCCTATTAAAGGATCGATTTTTCCATTTTTGGCAAGCTCGTTTAAGTTAGATGTATATAATGCAAGTAAATTTTCTTTTTTATCATCCTTAGTTTCATTTTCTAAATTTTCATTAAAATTAAAAATATTATGATAGTTTAAAACTTTAGCGCAATCACCTTCCTTATCTTCTAAAAGTGTTTTGAAAAACTGCATGGCATCAAAATTAATATTTGAGTTGTTTGCTTTATTTAGTATAATTTCAAGTGAGTAGCTAAGAGTTGGTGCTAGGTTTGAGCTAACTTTTGGGTTTGCTTTTGTTATAACTTCTATATGTTTTATTAAATCATTTAAATTTGTATTTTTGCACTCATTTTTGATGAAATTTCTAAGTCCTTCATCATATTTTAAAATTATATATAAAAGGTGCATTGTTGTTATGTATTCGTGTGAATTACTTTTTGCATAATCACTTGCTTTTTGCAAATAGTATGTAAAAGTATAATCTATCATTTTTCTCTCTTTTTATTTATTATCTTTTTTCTTTTACTGTGCATTTTAGTGGGAAATTTGCCACTTTTGATGCCATTAAAACTTCATTTTGTTTTGTTAGGGCAATTTCTTTTGTGTATGTTCCACAAACTGCAAGTCCTTGGTTGTGAATTTTAAGCATCAAATTCACTGCCTCATCTGTGGTTTTATTAAAAATTTGCACGATGATATCAACTACAAAATCCATTGTTGTTTTATCATCATTGTGTAAAATCACATCATATAAAGTTGGAAAAAATAGCTCTTTTTTATCTTTTGTTTCTACAACTTCATTAGTTTTTACTTCTTGCATTGTTAATTCTTTCAAAATCATCTTTTAAAACACTTGTGCTTATTGCACCATTGTAGTAGTATTCACCTGCTGGATTGTTGAAATTTGATAGCTTTTCAAGCTCTCCATTTTGGTTATACATAACTTTAAATGGCACTGTTAGGCTTCTTTGATAGTTTAAATCAGATAAAATTTGATTAATTATTTCTTCATTTGGGTTTTTATCGGAATTTGCTATAAAATAATATGCATTATATTTTTTAGCAAAATTTTCCATTATATACTCATCACTTACTTCTTCAAAATGAATTAGTCCAATCATCATAAAGTCATCTTTGTTATTTAGTTGAAAATCCATTAAATGTGGAGCTTCTGTTTGGCAAGGCTTACAAAATGTTCCAAATATATCTATCATCAAAAGTTTATTTTCGCCATCAAGCTTAAAACCTTTTTGAGTTCTTACAATGGTTACTTCTTTTCCTAAAATATTTTTTAAAGTTATTTTTTCACCAACTTTAAAATAGCTTTTATCTTGGGATATTGAGATATTTTCTTGTTTTTGTTCTTTTTCATTTGAACAACCAAATATTAAAAATGCTGCCAGTAATGTTAATAAATACTTTTTCATAATTTTTCCTTTTTTAAATTTTACCTTTTTTAAAATTTGCCATTGCTATTTTTGCCTCTTTATCGGCAGTTTTTCTTTTTAAGGTTTCTCTTTTATCATGCAAAGTTTTTCCTTTTGCAATAGCAATTTGAACTTTTATTATATTTTTATTATTTAAATAAAGCAATAACGCAACTATTGTAAGCCCATCTTTTGTTACCATACCAAGAAGTTTATCGATTTGATATCTATGCATCAAAAGTTTTCTAGGAGCTTTTTCATCTGGCTTATAGTATGGATTTGTCGTATTTAAATGGCTAATATGCGCATTTAGTAAAAAAAGTTCGCCTTTTATAATTCTTACAAAGCTATCTTTAAGGTTTGCTCTGCCAGCTCTTAAAGCTTTTACTTCGCTGCCTTTAAGCACAACACCGGCTTCAAATTTTTCTAAAATTTCATAGTCAAAAAAAGCTTTTTTATTTTTTGCTAATACTTTCAAATTTTCCCTTTTATTTTAAAATAACTGCTCCCACTCCCACTAAAAAACTCATTTTCTTTTAACTTAAAATTTGGGTTTATAGCTTGAAATGGAGCTAAAAGATCGTTTAGTTCATAATTTTTATATTTTTTTAAAATCTCTTTTGTTGATAGATTTTTTAATTTTTTGGCTAAATTTAAATCGATCTTATTCATAAAATCAGCTCTAAATTTAGCATAAATTTCAGGCGTTGAGGCAAAAATACTTGGTGTAAATACTTCTAAATTTGGAATATCATCATTAAAATTTTCTACTATTTCGCCAACACCACTTACATTTGCACTTTCAAACTCAGTTATAAAAAAAGCCACATCGCTTCCAATATTTTTTGAAATTTCGATTAACTCTTTTTTTGAAAAGTTTAAATTTAGGGTTTGATCTGTTAAATTTAAAAATGCCGCAGCATTTGAGCTGCCGCCCCCAAGTCCTGCACCCATCGGAATATTTTTTTCTAAAATCACCTTATGAGTTTTAAAAAAATCAGAAATTTTATCTTTAAATTTTGTTTTTAAAAGCTCTTTAAAAGCTTTATTTATAATATTTTCTCCATTAATTTTAATATTTGATATTATATTTAAATCTTCGCCGCTGTGTTGAAACTCTGACTTTTCAAAGTAAATTTTATCAAAAAGACTTTTATATAAGATAAAGCGTGATGAAATTTCGTGATAATTTCCTCTTGTTCCAGTTATCTTTAAAAAAATATTAAGTTTTGCATAACTTTTCAAATTTTTATCCTATTCCAAAGATATTTTACTTGGTTATTTTCTATTTGTACAATGGAGTAGAATTCGCCTAAATTTAGCAAATACTCACCATCATCTAAAAATTTAAAATTTTTAAAATTTAGCTTTTTACCTAAAATCACATCATCTAAATCGCCTAAATAAAAGTTTTCTTTCAAATTTAAATATTCAAATGGATTTAAAAATTTTTCATTTTCATATTTAAATTTTCCTTCACTCACTCTATTTAAAGCACTTAGGGTGATATCGCATCCAAGTTTTTTACTAAAAAGTTCGGCATAACTTCTTATATAAGCTCCTTCGCTGACACTTAAAAGAATGGTTAAAAAAGGGTGTGAATAATTTATTATTTTAGATTCATAAATATTCATTTTACACTCTTTAAGTTCAAACTCTTCATCATTTCTAGCCATCTCATAGGCTCTTTTTCCATTAATCTTTTTAGCTGAAAACTTAGGCGGAGTATATGTTAGCTCACCTTGTAAATTTTTTACTATCATTTCAATAATTGATTTATCAAATAAAGAGATATTTTTAATACTTTGTATATTCTCACTATCTAAACTTTTACTTTTTGCTCCAAGCCAAAGTGTTGCTTTGTAGACCTTTGGCTCTTTATCTAAAAATCTGAAAAATTTTGTATAATCACCAAACGCAATTATTAAATTTCCACTTGCAAATGGATCAAGTGTGCCTGAAAAACCTGCTTTTTTAACGCCGTATTTTCTTTTTAATTTGCTAAGAAAAAAATTTGATGAAATTCCTATTGGTTTATTTGCAACAAATAAAGCATTCATACTACTTTTTCCACAAAACTAGATATTATATCTCTGTGAATTCCACCAAAATTTATACTAAGTTTGAGTTCATTTTTATACTCACCAACATTTGTAACGCGACCAATTCCAAAAAGCTTATGTTTTACTAAATCACCTTTTTTAAAACTAGTACTTTTTTCAAATACTAATGCACTTTCGCAAAGTCCAGCCTCACTTAAAAACCTACTTTTATCGAGATTTTGTCTTTTTCCTTTATAAAACCTTGAGTTAGAATAGCTTAAAGTGAGTGTTTTTTTAGCTCTTGTAATTGCTACATAAGCAAGTCTTCTTTCTTCTTCTATATCGGTGTGATCTCCAATTAAAGGGAAAAATCCCTCTTCCATTCCTATTACAAAAAGATGGTTAAACTCTAAGCCTTTGCTTGCGTGAACGCTCATTATACTAATTCCATCTTCACTTATATTATCTTGCTCGCTTTGAAGACTTAGTTCGTTTAAAAACTCTTCTAAGTCAAAATTTGGCTCATTTACAAGTGCATCTTTAAGCATTGCTAAAAACTCATCGATATTGGCTATTTTATCATCACCTTCTGGGAGTTCTTTGTAAAATTCTTTAAGTTTAAAAGTTTCATCAAGTTCGTTAATAATATCATAAAAATTATCTTTTTCTTTTAGCTCTAAAATATCTTCATATAATTGTGTAAGCATTAATTGTGATTTTTTACCTAGATTTGAAGTATTATTTAAAGTTTCAAATAATGGTAAATTTTGATTTTTTGCAATATCTTCAAGCTTTGTAAGAGAAGCTGCACCAACGCCTCTTTTTGGGCGATTTATAATCCTTCTTAGTGAGAAATCATCATTTGGATTTAAAATAAGCCTTATATAGCTTATCATATCTTTTATCTCAGCTCTTTCATAAAACTTCATTCCGCCAACCATTTTATATGGAATTCTTGCTTTTGTTAAGCCATCTTCCAAAGCTCTTGATAGAGCATTTACTCTATATAAAACTGCGATATTTTTAAGCTCTTCACCACTATTTATAAGTTTTTTTATAGCATTTGAAATTTTATTTGTTTCATAATTTTCATCTTCGCTTTCCATTAAATTTACTTCTTCGCCTTTTTCTTTTGTTCCAATTAATTTTTTACCGAGGCGATTTTGATTACAGTCAATTAAGTTATTTGCTGTATTTAGTATGTTTTGAGTAGAGCGATAGTTGTTTTCAAGCTTTATTAAAGTAACATTTTTGAACTGGTCTTTAAAATTTAAAATATTTTCAACTCTTGCACCACGCCAGCCGTAAATACTTTGATCATCATCTCCTACAACGCATAAATTTTCATGCATTAAGCAAAGTTTTTCTAAAAGTTTAAATTGTAATTCGTTTGTGTCTTGATACTCATCTACCATTATATATTTATATTTTTGTGAAATTTCTTCGCAAAGTTCTTTGTTTTTAGCTAAAATTTTATATGGGAGTCCAAGCAAATCATCAAAATCAACTAAATTTTCATTTTTTAATGTATCCTCATACTCTTTATAAACTTTTGCAACTTTTTGATAAAATCCACTTTCTTTTTTAGCATAATCATTTATTAATGTTGAATTATTTAAAGCATCTTCAACGCTTACAAGAGAGTTTTTCATTTTTGAAATTTCATTTGCTAAAACCGAAGTTGATAAATCGCTTTGAAATTTTTTAATGATTTTTTTCTTATCATCTGTGTCGATTATGACAAAGTTGTTTTTTCTTTTTAGCTCGCTTATATAAAATTTCAAAAATAAAAGTCCAAATTTATGAAATGTGCAAAGCAGTGGATAAGCATCAAGTTTTGTTTTATTTATAAGATTTAAGGCTCTATTTCTCATCTCAAGAGCTGCTTTATTTGTAAAAGTAAGTGTTAAGGTTGAGTCTGCAGGAATTCCTTGAGATATAAGATATGCAAGGCGAGAAGTTATAGTTTTTGTTTTTCCACTTCCAGCTCCAGCTAAAATTAGCATTGCTCCATCTATATGAGTTGCTGCTTTTTTTTGTTCTTCATTAAGTCCTTGTAAAATACTTTGCAATGATTCCTCCATATATAAAACTTTCATTTTATCAAAAATAACTTATAATAAGGTTTTTTATCTATTTGCTTGAAAATATTTTTTTTGATTTTGCTCTTTTATCCTCTTCGTTATCTTTTTTTTCTTGAATTGATAAATTTATAAAAATTGGCTGATTTTTTAAATTTATTTGTATTATGTCGCTCAAAGGCACACTTAGAGTTGAGGCGAAATTTTCATTTCCAAAACCAGCTTCAAATATTAAAAAATCATCTTCTAAAAATGCACTTTCTAAAGTATAATTACCAAGTTCAAACATTATTAAATTTGAAAAATTATCACTTATTTCTTTTGGTAGCTCTGGGTTAAATTTAACATTTTTTAAATTTACAACTATGTTAAAACCACGATTTTTTTCAAGTAGATATTCTAGGCATTCTTTTGCATGATTTTTCATCAAATCACAAAAAACACTATCTTTTAAAATGGTCATTTTAGCTCCTTAAATTTTTTTACCAATTTTTCAACTTCATCTAGTCCTATTTGCCAAAACTCCTGGCTATTTATATCAAGGTTAAACATGGCAATCATTTCTTTTGGACTTTTACTACCACCAAGAGTTAAAAATTCAGTATAAATTTCTACAAAATTTTCACATTTTTTACTTTTATAAAGTCCAAACAAAGCTAAAACTAAAAGCTGAGCGTAAGAGTAGCTATAGCAGTAAAATGGTGTGTGGATAAAGTGTGGTATATAACTCCACCAAGATTTATAATATTCATTTAATTTTAGACTTTTTCCAAACATTTTGGCTGATTCTTCTAGCCAAATTTTATCCAATTCATCTTTGCTTAACTCACCTTCAAAATTATGAACTCTTCTTTCAAAAGTTGTAAAATTAATTTGCCTATAAAGTGTGGCAAAAATATCTTCAAGTTTTGAAGCAAGGAGTGAAATTTTATCATCACTTTTTTGATAAATATAGTCAAATACAAGCATTTCGCAAAACACTGATGCTGTTTCAGCTGTGGTAAGTGGTGTGCTTGAGTTAAAATATCCGACTTTATAGGCTAAATATTGATGAATTGCATGACCAAGCTCGTGAGCAAGAGTAAAAAGATCTCTTTTTTTGTTTGTAAAATTTAGCATTACAAAAGGATGAACGCTACTTACTGCTGAGTGAGAAAATGCCCCGCTAGTTTTATTTTCATCAGGATAGACATCTATCCAGTTTTCATCAAAAGCTTTTTTTGCAATTTCTCCAAATTTAGGGCTAAATTCATTAAATGCTTTTAAAACTATTTTTTTAGATTCTTCAAAAGTTATTTCTTCATCACTTTTAATTGGAGCGTATCTATCATAATCATACAGCTCTTCAAATCCCAAAATTTCACGCTTTTTTGCGTAATAATTAATAGATAAATCAAATCTTTTCTCAACTGCTTTTATTAGGTTATCAACACTTTTTTTCTCAATTTGATTGTATAAGTGCATCGAGCTTTCGCTAAATTTGTAGTTTCTTAGCTCTTTTTGAATGTTCAAATCGGTTTTTATCATATTGTAAATATATGTCAAAAGATGAGAATTTGCATCTAAGGTTTTGCTAAGACTAAGTGTAGCATTTTTTCTTTTATTTCTATCTTCATCGCTTAAATAGCTTAGTAAAGCTTCAATTTTTATCTTTTTATCCTCAAAATCAAAATCTAAATTTGCCATTGTTTCATCAAAAAGTCTTGCAAAAGCACTGCTTCCAACAGGTGAGGTTTTAAGCAAAACCTTTTCTTCTAAAAGAGAGAGTTGATGAGCTTTTTCTTTGCTTAAAAGCTCTAAGTGATATTTGTATTTTGGTGAGGCATTTATAAATTTATCTTTTTTAGTTTTTTCTAGGTTATTAAATTCGATTTCAAAAAATAGTAAATTTTGTGAAATTTCATTACAAATTAACTCACTACTTGCTAATTCTTTTCCTTTTGTGGTGTCCTTAGCAAATGCAAGATACCTATAAGTTAGTGCTTTTGATATATTTTCATTTATTTTTTCAAGAGTTTGTAAGGCATTTATAAATTCACTATTATCAAGTTTTTCTAAATTATCCTTATATGTTTTATTAAAAATTATGGCTTCATTTTTTATTTTTTTTATAAATTCATTAAACTCATTTTCGCTACTAAAAAACTCTTTTAAATTCCAATTCATATATTTCCTTTTTAAAATTTTATATATTTTAATATAAATTTGTTTAAAAAAAAGTAATTGTAAAAAAGTGAGTTTAAAATTTAAAATTAGTGGTCTAAACAACCACTAATTTTTTAGTTAATTTTTGGTATTATTTGTAGCCTCTGATGCAACAGCTGTAAATAAAACATCAGTTGAGCTGTTGATTGCTGTTTCAACTGAGTCTTGGATAACGCCTATTATAAATCCAACAGCTATTACTTGCATAGCAATATCATTTGGTATATTAAACAAAGATGTTGCAAGAGGAATAAGCATAAGTGAGCCACCAGCTACTCCACCACATCCGCAAGCTCCAAGAGCTGAAACAAAACAAAGTAAAAGTGCAGTTCCAAAACTTACTTCAATTCCTAAAGTAAACACCGCTGAAAGTGTTAAAATGGCAATTACCACCGCAGCTCCAGCCATGTTAACATTTGCTCCAAGAGGAATTGTTATAGAGTAAAGCTCTTCATCAAGATCAAGCTTTCTACAAAGATTTAAATTTACAGGTATGTTTGCAGCTGAGCTTCTTGTAAAAAATGCATATAAACCACTTTCTTTAAGGCAAGTAAATAAAAGTGGATAAGGGTTTTTCTTTAAAACAATTCCTGCTAAAAGTGGATTTGTTACAAAAGCAACAAAAGCCATAGCAGCAACTAAAACTATAACAAGTTTTAAATATCCCATTAAAGCTTCCCCACCAGCAGTTGCAACGCTATTTGCAACAAGACCCATAATACCAAAAGGAGCGAGTTGGATAATAAATTGAACTATTTTTGTGATCGCGATTGATAGGTCTTCAAATAAGCTTTTTGTAGCAGGACTTGCAAATTTAAGTGCTAAACCAAAGCCAATGGCCCAAGTTAAAATTCCAACATAATTTCCTGTTGCAAGAGCATTTACAGGATTATCAACCATTTTAAATAAAAGTCCTGATAAAACTTCTACCATGCTAGTTGGGGCTGAGCTTGCATCCACAGCTGTGACATCTAAAACCAGAGTTGTTGGAAACATAAAGCTTGCTATTACTCCAATGGCTGAGGCTAAAACAGTGCTTATTAGATAGAGGATTAAAACAAATTTAAGTCCTTTTGTGTTGCTAAAATTTCTAGTGATAAAAGAAGCAGATATTAGGATAAAAACTAAAATTGGAGCAACTGCTTTTAAAGCTCTTACAAATAAGCTTCCTAAGGTTCCAACAGCAGCAGCTAAGCTGTTTATAAAACCAGTATCGCTATTTTGAGCTAAAAAGCCAATTACCGCACCGATAAAAACGCCGGCTAAAATTTTTATAACTAAATTTTTATCTTTATAGCTTTTTACAAGCTTTTGAAATGAAGACATAATTATTCCTTAAAATTTAAAATTATAACTTTGAGAATATATCTAAATTTTAATAAAATAAGAGTTAAACTACTATTTGAATAAAAAAATATTATATTATTTTTAAATTTTTAGTAAATTTATAACTTTTTTACACCTTTTATAATTTTTTGTAATAATATTTTAGACAAGAAATTATTTAAATAGTGTATTATTTAAATAATTTCGCATATTAAAAAATTTGTTATTTCTTAACTTTTTTATAAATATAGTTTCCAATCATTTGAAAAATTTGAACCATAACAATTAAAATAAGCACAGTATAAAGCATAATATCATCATTAAATCTTTGAAATCCATATCTTAAAGCCACATCTCCAAGTCCGCCTCCGCCAAGAGTTCCAGCCATTGCAGAAAAACCAATAACAACAATTATTGTTAGTGTAAAGACATTGATTAAGGATGGAATTGCTTCAACTAGCATTACTTTAAAAACAATTTGCATTTTACTTGCACCATAACTTTTTGCAGCTTCTATTACACCATTATCAACCTCTATTAAAGCATTTTCTATAAGCCTTGCGATAAATGGTGCAGTTCCTATAGTAAGTGGAACGATAGCAGCGTTTGTACCAATACTTGTACCTATTATGAGTTTTACAAAAGGAAACAACACGATAATTAATATAATAAATGGAAAACTCCTAACAACATTTACTATAAAATCAAGCACAACATAAACATATCTATTTTCCATAAGTCCATTTTTTCTAGTAATTACTAAAATTATTGCTAGAATTAGCCCAAAAATAGAAGCAAAAACTGTAGCTGTTATACTCATATAAATGGTCTGCCACGAAGCATTTAGCAAAATGCTTATCCAAATTTGATAGTTTTTATTTCCTAAAAGTTCTTTTAAATTTTGACTTAAATTTGTAAAAATTCCTTCAAAAAATGGATTTTCTTTAAAAAACATATTATCAATAGTTACAAAAATGGTATCACCTACAAAAAATGGATAGATAAAAAATAATCCTAAAAATAGTAAAAATAAAATTAATTTTTTCATTCTATTATCTCCCATAAAACACCAGTTTTTTTAATAAAATTTGTAACTTTTTCTTTATCTTTTGGCTCTATATTTATAACCAAGTGTCCAAGCACGAGTTCGCTTAATTGCTCAATTTTTCCCCAAACGATGTTAAAATTTAAGTCAAGCTCACGCGCCATTTGTGTGATAACGCACTCAAAAGCAACTTCTTTTGGAAAATAAAGAGCTATGTTTATACCATCTTGTGGAAGGACCATTTCCTCGCCCAAAAACTCACGCATATTTTTATCAGGCTTTAAAAATAGTTCGTGAATTTCACCTTGATTTGTAATAATACCGTTGCTTAAAAGAACAGCTTTGTTAGCGATACTTTTTACAACTTCCATTTCGTGAGTAACTAAAACTATAGTAATGCCAAATTCTTTATTAATACGCTTTAAAAGAGCTAAAATTTGTTTTGTTATACTTGGATCAAGTGCCGAAGTAGCCTCATCTGAGAGTAAAATTTTAGGATTTAATGCTAAGGCTCTAGCTATGGCAACTCGCTGTTTTTGCCCACCAGAAAGTGCTGCTGGATAAAAATATTTTTTATCACTAAGCCCCACGATTTCTAAAAGTTCATCAACCCTTTTTTTAGTATAATTTCTATCATAACCCCAAAAATTTAGAGGCGTTGCAACATTTTCAAAAACAGTTTTTCTACTCATTAAAGCAAAATTTTGAAAAATCATACCGATTTCTTTTCTAAGTTCTCGTAATTTTTTGCCTTTTACATCTTTTATCTCTACGCCATCAACTTTTAAGCTTCCACTTTGGTAGTCTTCAAGTCCATTTATGCAGCGAAGTAGGGTGCTTTTACCAGCTCCACTATGTCCAACAAGACCAAAAATTTCACCTTTTTTAATGTTAAAATTTATATCTTTTAGCACAAGTGTGCTGCCGTAACTTTTGCTTAAATTTTTAACTTCTATCATTTTTTTATTTTGTTATAAAATAGTAAATTACATAAATCCAACTTAAAAAGCCATGTACTATCGCCCATAAAATACTTTTGTTTGCACTCCATGAAAGTGCCACTGCTATAACTGTTCCAAGGCTAAAACCACCAATGATACCTTGCATAATTTCTCCTTTATTTTTTAAATATAAAATAGACCGCCAATACAAGAAAAATAAAACCTATTAAAATAACCTATAAAGATACTAGTAGCCATATTTGTTAAGCGTTGCAAATTCACGACAACCTTGTTGAGAACCTAAGTCGCAAGCCTTACTATAATACTCCTTTGCCATGCTATAGCTCTGTCTTACACCTTTACCACTCTCATATAAAAATCCAAGATTGGCACAACCTGAAAACTCTTTGTAATCACAAGCAATTTTAAAGTATTTAAAGGCTTCTGTGTAGTTTTGTCTCACGCCTTGACCGTTCATATATAAAAGTCCAAGATTGTTGCAATCTAAATAATTTCCACTGTCGCAAACTAATTTATAGTATTTAAAAGCTTCTGTATAGTTTTGCTCTACACCTTGACCACTCTCATATAAAACTCCAAGATTATGACAACCTTGATAGTCTCTATTATCGCAAGCTAATTTATAGTATTTAGAGGCTTCTTTGTAATTTTGTCTCACACCTTGACCACTCTCATATAAAAATCCAAGATTGGTGCAACTTCTACACTGTCCATTATCATAAACTAATTTATAGTATTTAAAAGCTTCTGTGTAGCTTTGTCTTACACCTTTACCACTCTCATATAAAAATCCAAGATTATGACAACCTTGATATTCTCCATTATCACAAGCAATTTTAAAGTATTTAAAAGCTTCTGTGTAGTTTTGTTCTACACCTTGACCATTGGCATATAAAATTCCAAGATAGGTGCAACCTTGATATCCTTCATCATCGCAAGCAATTTTAAAGTGCTTAAAAGCTTTTTGATAATTTCCTGCTTTATAAGCTTTGGCAGCAGTTTCAAGCTCATTGCCAAGCAAAACAGCACAGACAAAAGATAGCAAAACTATAACTTTTTTCATCTTATACTCCTTTTTTTAAATTTGATTATTTTAGCATTTTATTTTTTAAATATAAAATATACTGCCAAAATTAAAAAATTAAAACCTATAAAACTATCTATAAAAGATAGTTAGTAGCCTTTTTGATTTAGATCTGCAAATACATCACAACCTTCTTGAGCACCTAAGTCACAAGCCTTCCCATAATACTCCTTTGCCATGCTATAGCTCTGTCTTACACCTTTACCATTTTCGTATAAAAATCCAAGATTGCCGCAACCTAAATTCACTCCATTATCACAAGCTAACTTAAAGTATTTAAAAGCTTCTGTGTAGTTTTGCTCTACATTTTGACCATCATAATACAAAACTCCAAGATTATGACAACTTCGATATTCTCCATTGTCGCAAGCAGTTTTAAAGTATCTAATCGCCTTTTTGTAGCTACGTGTTGTGCCTTGACCATTTTCATATGAAACTCCAAGATTATGACAACCTTTATACTCTCCATTATCGCAAGCAATTTTAGAGTATTTAAAAGCTTTTTGATAATCTCCTGCTTTATAAGCTTTGGCAGCAGTTTCAAATTCACTGCCAAGTAAAACAGTGCAGACAAAAGAGAGCAAAACTATAATCTTTTTCATCTTATATCCTTTTTTAAATTTGGTTATTTTAGCATTTTTATTTTTTAAATATAAAATAGACCGCCAATATAAGAAAAATAAAACCTATGATGTGATTTAATCTTAAGGTTTCATTTTTAAAAACTAGCAGTGTAAATGCCGTAAATACAACTAGCGTGATAACTTCTTGCAAGACTTTTAGCTGCCATATATTAAACGCGCCACCATTTTCTACAAAGCCATATCTGTTTGCAGGAATTTGAAAACAATACTCAAAAAATGCAACTCCCCAACTAAGTAAAATTATCCAAATAAGACTAAGTGAGCTAAAAGTTGGTAATTTACTAAGCTTTAAATGACCATACCACGCAATTGTCATAAATATATTTGATAAAATTAGCAAAATTATCGTGTAGTATGGTTTCATTTTAGTTCTTTAGGCTTCTTATCTCATTTTCAACTTTACTAAGTTGATCTTTTGCGTTTTCCAGTCCTTCACGGTTAGTTTTCACGACTTCGGCTGGAGCGTTGACGATAAATTTTTCATTTTTAAGCATTCCCTCAAGCTTTAAAATTTCTTTTTCAAGCTTTGTTTTTTGTGCGTTAAGGCGTTTCAAAATTTCACTTAAATCAACTCCGCTTAAAGGTACAAAAACGCTTAAATTTTGACTTACATCAGCTACTGCGTCAGTTACTTTTTCATTTACAAATTTAACATCTTCGCATTTTGCAAGAAGTTTTATAAATTTGAGTTCATTTTCTAAATTTATACTTTCATTTAGTTTGATATAAGCAAGTGGAATTTTTGAATTTCCTAAATCAATCGTAGCTTTTGCACGACGGATTGCTATAATACTTTCTATAATAAGGCTAAATTTTGCTTCGATGTCATCATTTTGCTTAGTAGATTTTGGATATGGCATTATCATAATTGAGTCTGAGTTTTGCAAATTTGTTCCGCTTAACTCATGCCACAAATACTCACTCAAAAAAGGCATAAAAGGATTTAAAAGTTTCATAGCCTCTTTAAAAATCGCACCAAGTTCTTTAACTGCACTTTTTTGGGCCTTGCTTAACTCAATTCCCCAATCGCAAAATTCATCCCATAGGAATTTATAAATTTCATTTGCAGCATCGTTAAATCGGTATTCATCAAGGTTTTTTCTAGTTTCACTCACGCAGTTTTGAAAACGCGAAAACATATAAATTCCAAGCTCTGTTTTAAGCTCTAACTCGCTTAAATTTGGAAATTTATTTTCATTTAAAAGTAGGAATTTATGAGCGTTGTAGAGTTTGTTTGTAAAATTTCTAACTAAGATAAGTTTTTCCTCACTTAGTCTAATATCACGTCCTTGAATGCATAAAAGTGCCAAAGTAAAGCGTAAAATATCGGCACTATACTCATCAATTTTAACGAGTGGATCAATGACATTACCGCTACTTTTACTCATTTTTTCGCCTGTTGCAGTTTTAACAAGAGCGTGGAGATAGATATCCTTAAATGGTAGTTTTTTTAGTGCATTTTCACTTTGAAACATCATCCTTGCAACCCAAAAAAACAAAATATCAAAGCCAGTTATTAGCATAGTGTTTGGGTAAAACTCTTTTAAGTCATTTTCAAACCATTTTTCATTTTTATAGTTTTCATCATTGCCCCAACCAAGTGTTGAAAATGGCCAAAGTCCGCTACTAAACCAAGTATCAAGGACATCTGGATCTTGATAGAAATTTTTACTTTTACATTTTGGACAACACGCTGGATTTTCATCTTCATCTGCCCATTCATGACCGCACTCATTGCAGTAAAATACAGGAATTTGATGTCCCCACCAAAGCTGTCTTGAGATACACCAGTCCTTTAACTCCCTCATCCATGCGTTAAAACTATTTATCCAATGAGCTGGGAAAAACTGAGCTTCACCGTTATTTACTGCTTTTATGGCATCAGTTGCTATTTCTTTTTTTACAAACCACTGCTTTGAGATATATGGCTCAACGATATTTTTGCAGCGATAGCAGTATCCAACTTGATTGGTATAATCTTCTATTTTTTCAACATTGCCGATTTCTTGGAGCTTTGCTACAACTTTTTCTCTTGCATCTAGTCTTTCAAGTCCTTTAAACTCGCCGCATTCATCGTTTAATATACCTTTTTCATCAAAAATTGTAATAAACTCAAGGTTGTGGCGGTTGCCAACTTCATAGTCGTTTTGATCATGAGCTGGAGTTACCTTTACCACACCAGTTCCAAAACTCATATCAACATGCTCATCGGCAATTATTGGAATTTCGCGACCAATTAGTGGTAAAACTACTTTTTTGCCAATTAGACTAGTATATCTTTCATCGTTTGGATTTACCATAACAGCGCTATCGCCAAAGTAAGTTTCAGGACGAGTTGTGGCAACTACTACAAACTCATCACTATCTTTTAAAAAATATCTTAAATAATAGAGCTTTCCAACATGCTCTTTGTGTTCAACTTCTACGTCACTTAGTGCTCCGTCGTGCGTGCACCAATTTACCATATAATTTCCGCGGATTATAAGACCTGAGTTATAAAGACTTACAAATGCCTTTCTAACAGCACTTTTAAGCCCATCGTCCATTGTAAAACGAAGTCTTGACCAAGCAGGTGTAATGCCTAGTTTTCTCATCTGTTTTAGAATAGTTCCGCCACTCTCTTCTTTCCATTTCCAAATTTCATCAACGAATTTTTCACGTCCAAGACTTTCTTTTGTGATACCTTTTGCTAAAAGTTTTTTTTCAACAACATTTTGAGTTGCTATTCCTGCGTGATCCATGCCGGGTTGATAAAGCGTTTTAAAGCCATCCATTCTTTTGTAACGAGTCATAATATCTTGCAAGGTAAAAGTTAGAGAATGCCCTATGTGAAGCACTCCAGTAACATTAGGTGGTGGCATCATAATACAGAATTTTTTTCCATTTTGGATATTTTTATTACCATCAACTTCAAAATAGCCTCTGTTTTCACAAATTTGATAATATTTTTCTTCGATATCTTTTGGGTTGTAAAAATCCACTTCAAATTTCCTTTTCTTATAAAAATAGCTTAATATTAGCTAAATTTGGCTTAAAATTCATTTATTTAACCTTGATTTCATAAGCTTCAAGGCTATAATCATTTATCTTTTCATCATACATTGACTCAACATTTACTTGTGGCAGCTTGCAAGTTCCACTTAAAACTACTTTAAAAGGAGTATAAAATGTTATGTTTTCACCGCTATAAACAGGTGGCAAAAAGTCTGTTATAGAGCCATCTTTTATCTCTTTGTGAACCATTGAGATATCATCTTTAAGTTTTTTATCTCTTATGTTTTGAATGATTCTCTCATTTACTATCTCAAGGCAAGATGGGACTTTTTGATAGACTAAGATGTCATTAAAGTTTTGATTGAACTTAAGTGTAATTTTGGCAAATATCAAATCATTTATTTTTAAATTTGCTAAATCAACTAAGTTTCCATTACTATCTACAAATTCCCTCTTTATGTTTAAACTCTTCATCTCTAAGCTGTTTTTAATAGGTTTTTTTCTGTAGTCATAACTAATTAGCGAATAATAAGCTTTATTGCTTGACTCAATAGTTAAATTTTTATCTTTTAGGTCTATGTTTAAATTTGCATTTTGGCTAAACATATAGAGATCATCACTATTTTTTACTATTATTTTTAAGCTCTTATCTTTATCTTGTTTTTTTTCAAACTCATTTATTGCTAAAAGAACAAAAGCCCTATCTTGGGTTGATTTAATGCTGTTTTTCAATAAAACTATCTCATTTAAAAGCTTTTGGCTTAGCTCATCATCTTTAAAATATTTTAAATTTAGATATAGTGAAAAGCTTAAATCTCTAATTTTTGAGGCGAAATTTAGCTCTTTATTTTGCATTTTATCTATGTCAAAAGCCTTTATCTGCTCTTTTATACTCTCTAATTCTTTATTTATTCCTTGCTCTTTATTTAGCCCTTGGTTTTGCAAAATGGCAGCTGTTAAGAAAAGCTTAAGCAAGTCATCTTTATAAAATTTATTGTCTAAAAGTAGATTTATCTTTTCATCTAAGTTGTTTTTTGAATCTTGGCTTAAAATATACAAGGCGTAAATGCTACTTAAATTTGAGTTTATGCCTTTTTCTTTTAGGGATTTTAGGGCTTTGTTTATTGAAATTTGCGGCACTTCAAAGCCATTTTCTTTTAGGAGTAAAAGTGCGTGAGTTGTATATATGCTAGAAAACTCATCTACATTTGAGTTAGCTCTCCAATATCCAAAGTCGCCATTTTCATTTTGCAAACTTAAAAGATCTCTTATGCCTAAATTTATAAAATTTTCTTTGTCTATTTTGCCTGCTTTGTTTGCTGGGTTTAAAAACATAAGTGCTAGAAGTTGTGAGCTTTTTTGTTCGCTGCAGCCATACGGATAGTTTATGAGTTTGTCCATCTCATCTATAAAAAGTGTTTGCAAATTTGATGAAATTTGAACTTTTACTTTATCTAATTTGTCAAACATAAACTTTTTTTTGCCTTCAAGTATGCCACTTTTTATCTCGGTATTTAGTGAGTTTGGCTCTAAAATTTCAAAATTTAAATTTGTAGTTTTATTATCTATTGTGATATTTATATCCCCTTTTCCTAGGTTTAAAGCCTTTGTTTTTACAATAAGATCTTTAAAACTATTTTGTGCAATGCTTAAGTTTTTATCATAAGAAAGCTCTAAATTTGGGCTTTGTGATAGAGTAATTTTTGGCTTTAACTCTTTGTCTATGTTGTTAAAAATTTTAAAAATTAAATTTACTTCATCGCCATTTAAAAGATAGGCAATTAGTGGGACTTTAACTAAAATATCATCTTTTATCACTACAAAAGTGCTCTCTTCACCGATTTGATTTTGGCCTATAGCAATGGCGTCAAGGCGGATCTTTGTGTTGAGATTTGCTGGGATAAATTTGCTAAATTTAGCGGTACCATTTTCATCAGTAACTGCTGTTTGCATAAAGATAAAAATATCGATTTTTTTATTTTCCAATGGATCTAAATATTTTTTCATGGTAGCACTTTTTAGCATCTCTCCACTTCCAAATTTAAGCACTTTTCCATCGTTTTTAAAGTTTGTAAGCTTGTCATAAATGTCAAAATCACTTCCTAAAACTGCCAATTTTGTCTTAAAAAACTCATAGCTTTTTGGACTTTTTTGACCAAGTAGATTTAAAATTCCCTCCTCAACTCCAAATAGGGCGATTTTGGTATTTGGCTTGGTACGAACTTCAACTTCTAAATTTTGAGCAGATTTTACTAAATTTGGAGCCAAAATTTGTGGCTTTAGGTTAAATTTGGAGCTGTTGTTTTCTATGTAAATTTGATCCCATGCTTTAAATGGCAAGAAAGTTGAAGGAGTATCGCTAAGTCTTAGAAGTTTGGCCTTTATATATCCGCCTTTGAAATTTAGCGGCACTTTAAAGCTTAAATTTGTCGCTTTTCCAGATAGTTTTACTATCTTATAATCGATTTAAGTCTTTTTGTAGGTATTAGCTCATCACTTCCAAAGCCACTTACTTCAAAACTTACCACGCTTTTATGAGAGCTGTTTAGATCTAAAACTTCAAGTTTATAGCTTCCAAAACCAGGATTTTTAACAGTTAAGTAGCTATCTTTTATATCAAAATCTTTAAGTTTGGTATCTTTTTTAAACCATGATAAAAAGCCCTTTTCATCGACAGTATAGATCCACTCTTCTTTGTATAGGCTAGCTTTTAAAGAGCTTTTTGTCTCATTTAGAGTTGCAGGGTCGATAGTTATAAAACTAGCTTTTAGATCTTGGTTTTGATCTAAAATATTTTTCTCTAAATTTATGCCAACAATGCTTTTAAATGGATAAAGCTTACTTTGTGAGTATCCAGCTACATTTTTGCCACTATCATTTAGTAAAAAACTTGCTTTGATGTTTATAACTGAGTTTAGTGGGGCATTAAAAGTTGGTAAGATGAGAATTTTAGAGCTTGCATTTTCATCTAAGAGTATAGTTTTTTCATCAAAATATAAATCTTTTTCATTTAAAGAGCTATCATCAAAAGTAAAATCTTTGAATTTATCATTTTTAAAGGTGCTATTCATAAAAGATACGCTTAAATCGCCGCTTAAATTTGAGGCATTTTGTCCAAAGAGATAGTTTGCACTCAAATTTAAAAGTGGTTTTTCATCTTTTGTATAAAATTCTTTACTAAATTTCACATTTGCTTTTAAATTTTGCGGTATAAAAGACTCGATAAAAAACTCTTTTCTTGCTAAGATTTTGTTTTCAAAGATAACTTCAAGCCTTTGTTTTCCACTTGTTTTAAAGCCATTTTTTATTTTAAAATCTAGGCTTCCAAACTCATCTAGCATAAAAGATTTTTCATAGATTTTAGAGTTTTGTGCGTCATAAACTCTAACTTTTATCGGTAAATTTTTAAGAGATTTAAAGTTTTCTTTAAGGATGATGATGCCTGAAATTTCGCTATTTGGTCTTACAATATCGCTTGTTAAATAGACATAAGCTTTTGGTTTTTGAGTAGACTTTAGATTTTGAAACAAAACATCTGCACCCTTTGAAGTGCTTTCTACTGGTTCTTGAGTAGTATTTGTATTTTGAAACTCATCTAATATAAGAAAATTTCTTTCACTGTTTAAACTTGCCAAAATAGACTTTGGCTTTTTATCAATTATATTTTTTTGACTAAACTTAAAGACACCTTTTTCATCGGTTATTCCTTTGGCAATGATTTTATTTTTATTTGAAAAAATGGTGATTTGGGCGTTTTTTACCACTTCATTGTTTGAAAGTCTATTTACAAAAACAAAAATTTCATCTTTGAAAACCTTTGCATGAAGTGCTAAATCGCTATAATAGATAAATTTATTTATACTTTTTAATCTCTCATCTTTGTCTTTGTAAAAAATTTCAAGATTGTAAATCCCATCTTTGTCAAAATCAAACTCCAAAAGAGTTTTTATCTCTTTGTTTGGTTCAAAATCAAGATGAAAATTTTGACTTTTTTCATCACTAAAGGTATTTGTGCCATCATCGAAATTTAAAAAATATCTTAGATTTTCATCTTCAACTTTTGATAAAACAGTCTTTATCTCTTTTAAATTTATACTTTTTAGGGCGATTTTTCCTTTGCTTGAGATATAAGGTTTATCATCTAAAAACCAAATTTCAGGAGCAAAATCAGCTGTTTTTAGCCTAAATTTCAGATCTTTTTTTAAGGCTTTATAATTTTTCTCGCCAAAACCTTTTTTAAGAGTTATCTCATACTCGCTATTGTCCTTTAAATCGCTACTTACGATATCAAAATAACTTTTGGAGTTTTCATATCCGCTATTTATGACTTTGAAATTTTGCGTATCATCACAACTTACCAAAACATTGTTTAGCCATAAATAATCATCCATATAGAGCCTAAAACCAAGCATTTTATCTGGATATGAGAGTGGCTTGATAAGAGTAGTATCAAGTTCTAAAGTTTTAGAGCTTTTAAGTTCATCATCACTTTGGCCAAAACTATTTAAAATAGCGTCATTTTCTAAGGAGCTATTTTTAGGATTTTTTACATTTTTAGAGATTTTTAAGGTATAAGAATCGCTACTTAAAACTTCGATTATTGCCTCAGATGAGCTTAAAATATGCAGTTTAAAAGGTACTATTTTTTCATCTAGGGTTATAGCTTTTATATTTTCTTTTAAATTTGTAACTTCATCATTAAAAGAGATAAAATATCTATTTTTATACATTTTTTGAAATTTTTCTATTTGAAATTTATCACTTTTAAAACTAATTTTTTCGTCATTGTATGAGCAGTTAAAAGTAGTCGATGTTGGCAGTGTTGTTTTTGAGTAAAAGGTTATAAGCTCATTACTTTCTTGATGAAAAATACCATCAATTTTAGGCTCGCAAGTTATAAAATCATCCCTAAAAACTTTACCAATTTTGGAGTTATCAAACGTTTTACTATAAAACTCAACTCTATCTTTATAGACTTTTATCTCATCTATGGCATTAGCAAAAATAAAATTTAAAACCAGTAAAAAAACAACTACAAATTTCATCTAAAATCCTTTTATCTCTATATTTGAAGTGGATAAATTTGAGTTTTCATCTAGGCAATAAATGGTGTGTTTGCCACTTCTAAGCTCAATAAAATTATCACTTGCACTATCAACTTTTTTATAATCCTCATCATCAACTTTTATAAAAACACTTTTACCTAAAAAACTCATACATTTTACACTAATTTTGCTTATATCTCCCATAATCACGGCATTGTTATAAGGAGTGGCTATGAGTGGGGGTTTGTTTGTAAAAAGTTCTTTGCAAGGACTATTTAAGATCTCTTTTTCATCTATTATTTTATTAATTAAGAGGTGATTTAACTGCTCATTTGTAAGGAGTTGGCAGATATCTTTAAGAGCAACATTTTCTATTAAAAAGTCATCTTTACAGTTTTTGCACTCTTTAAATTTAAACTCATCAACACATCTTTTTTCTTTTATTATCCCGCTTGGCTCTTTAAAAAACTCCAGTTTTTCTCTCTTGTTTAGAAAACTGTAAATTTCAAATAAAAGTTTAGCTGAACTTTGCGCGGCACTTATATTTTTGGTTGGCAAGCCACTAAAGTTTCCAAGCCAAATTCCAATGGTATAGTTTTTATCATAGCCAACTACTAAAAGATCAACGCCGTTTGCGCTAGTGCCAGTTTTAAAGGCTATTTTTGGCATATCCAAAGTATTTTGCCAAACTGAGTTTAAATAGCTTCTTGGCGAGTTGCTTAAAATCTCACTTACTAAATAAGCGCTCTGTTTTGAAAAAAGCCTTTCATTTTTATCTATCACAAAACCAGCAAACTTAAGTGGTTTTAGCTCACCGTCATTTGCAAAAGAGGTGTAGAGATGAGTAAGATCTAAAAGACTTAAAGATAGCCCTCCAAGTGCGATTGATGAGCCATAAAAGTTTTTTTTATTTTTTACCAAATTTGCCTTTAAAAGTAGCTCATAAAGTGAGTTTTTTTCTAGCTTATCGTTTAAAAAAACAGATATTGTGTTTATAGAAAAATTAAGTGCCAAATCAGCAGGAATAACGCCTAAGTAATCTTCATAAAAATTTGTAGGTTTATACTCATTTATATAAATTTCACTATCGATTAATCTTTGTTTTGGGGTGATCAGTCCGCTATCAAAAGACAGAGCATAGATAAATGGCTTAAGCGTTGAGCCGACATTTCTTTTGGCTAAAACGCCGTCATTAAAGCCGTTTTGGGCTTTTAGGTCATGACTTCCTACATAGGCAACTACTTCCATCAAATTATTGTCAATAACAACAATAGAAGCGTTGTTTATATTGTGATTTTGTAAATTTAAAATTAGATTTTTAGCACTTTGTTCTATATAATTTTGCAAACTAAGATCTAAATTTGAGTTTTTTAAGTTGTTTTTAAAAGCTAAATTGCAGTAGTGAAAGGCGCTATTTTTTGCGCTAAATCTTTTGGGTGAAAAACTCTCTTTCAAGGCTCTTTTGTAAGAGTTTTCATCTATAATTTTATCTTTTAAAAGATTTTTTAAAACTCTATTTTTAAGGGTTGTTAAGTTTTTGTTTTTATCAAGGCGATTTTGGTTGGGATTTTTAGGAACTGTTGTTAAAAGTGCCATTTGAGAGATACTTAGCTCATCTAAGTTTTTATTAAAATAAAAATAACTTGCCGCTTTTATGCCTGTGATGTTTCCACCATAAGGAGCTAGATTAAAATAAAGTGTTAAAATTTCATCTTTTGTGTAGTTTAGCTCGATCTGCAAGGCTCTAAAAATTTCAATTATTTTATTTTTATAACTTCTTTTTTTGGGTTCTATCATCCTTGCAACTTGCATTGTTATAGTTGAAGCGCCGATTTTGTTTTTGTGAGTGAGGTTGTGAAAAAAAGCTCTTATGATAGAAAATGGATTTACACCAAAGTGATAGTAGAAGTATCTATCTTCAAAGTTTATGATACTTTTTTTTAAAATAGGTGGAATTTCATCTGTTTTATAAAACCAAAGACCATCATCATTTACCCTTTGAGAGACTATTTTGCCATCTTTATCATATAAAATGTAAGACTCTTTTAAAAAGAGCTCTGTCTTATCAAGTGGAAATGCCAAATTTAAGATGAAAAATAAAAAAGATGGAAAAACTATGATAAGAAGTAGGGCAATGATAAATTTTTTCATAAAATTACAAAAATTTATAATGTTTTATAAGCCCAAAATGGGCTTATATCAGTAGTTTTCAACTAATTTTTTTATTCTATCAAGTGCTGTTTTTATCTCATCTAGGCTAGTTGCAAAAGAGAGCCTAAAATATCCCTCCATTCCAAAACCAACACCTGGAACAACTGCAACTTTTGCTTTTTCAAGGATATCTTTGCAAAGTTTCATTGAATTTGGCTCAACTTCTTTACAATTTACAAAAAGATAAAAAGCTCCATCTGGGTTTAGTGTTTTTAAACCTTTTATGTTTTCATTTATAAACTTAACTGCATAATCTCTTCTTTTTTGATATTCTTTTCTCATAAACTCAATATCTTGGTCGCTTTGTCCTAAAAGTGATGGAATAGCTCCTGCTTGAACTATTGAGCTTATATTTGAAACACTTTGACTTTGAAGTGCTTTACAAGCTTTTATTAGTTGTGTATTTGGTGTTGCCATATATCCAAATCTCCAGCCTGGCATTGCTCCACATTTGCTAAGTCCATTTACTGTAATTGTTCTTTTAAACATATCATCATTAATGCTTGCTACTGCATGAAATTCATGTTTGTAATTTACTTTCTCGTAAATTTCATCACTGGCTACCATTATATCTGTGTCTTTAAGCACATCAGCTAATGAAATTAACTCATCTTTTGAATAAATTGCTCCAGTTGGGTTGCTTGGGGAGTTTAAAATTAAAAGTTTTGTTTTTGGTGTTATAGCATCTTTAAGTTGCTTAGCTGAAATCTTGAAGTTTGTTTTTTCACAAGTTTTTAAAAATATTGGAATTCCGCCAGCATATTTTACCATTTGTGGATAGCTTACCCAATATGGAGATGGAATTATAACCTCATCACCATCATCGATTAAGCACTGAATAATGTTAAAAAGTGAATGTTTTGCTCCAACATTTGTAAGAATTTCAGAAGTTTTATAGTCTAGGTTATTATCTTTTTTTAATTTTGTTTGAATTGCTTTTAAGACTTCTGGAGTTCCTGGGATTGCGGTATATTTAGAACATCCTTTTTCCATAGCTTTTATAACTGCATCTTTTATAACTTTTGGTGTGTCAAAGTCTGGCTCTCCTGCACTTAGGCTTATGACATCTTCCCCTTTTGCTTTCATCTCTTTAGCTAATGAGCTGATTGCAATTGTTATGGACTCTTCTAAAACGCTTACTCTTTTGGAAAGTTTCATTTTCGTTCCTTTTTTGTGAAATTTAATTAATTATATCTTTTATTTTAAAGAATTCAAATACGCTTTATAAAACTCTTCAAGTTTTTTATCTTTTTTAAGCTCATTTATGTCATCTTTACACAATGCATCTTCTAAAATGCAAATTCTTTCTATTAAATATAAAAATAATTCTTTATTTATATCAGGAATTTGGTTGTGAGAAAGTGGTTTTTCTTTTTTTGAGCCTATTATTTTAGCAGGAATTCCTACTGCTGTTGAGTTAGCAGGAACATCTTTTATTACAACTGAGTTTGCGCCGATTTTTGAATTTTTACCAATTGTAATATTTCCAAGTACTTTTGCTCCAGCTCCTACAACCACTCCATTTTCAAGTGTTGGGTGGCGTTTTTCTTTTTCTAAACTAACTCCACCTAAAGTAACTCCTTGATACAGTAAAACTTCATTTCCAATTATTGCAGTTTCTCCTATAACAGTTCCTGTTGCATGATCTATAAAAACTCTTCTTCCTATCGTTGCACCAGGGTGGATATCAACTCCGGTTAAAAATTTTGAAATTCCAGATATTGCTCTAGCTATCCTTTTGAAATTTTTTTTATATAAAAAATGAGCAAAGCGGTGATTTACAATAGCCCAAACTCCAGGATAGTTAAAAAAAAGATCCACAAAGCTATTATAAGCTGGATCTTGCCTTTTAGGCTCATTAAAATCTTCTTTAATAATATTAAAAAATTCCATTACTAGCCTCTTAGCCAAAAGATTTTAAATATCCATTGTCATTTAAAAATAGATAAAGTTCTCCTAAAATATGCTTTTTTTGTTTTTCATCAACTAAATTTGAACTTTCTATTCTTTGATTTAAAATTTCTTGAATTTCACTTACATCATAATCCATATCTTCTAATATATCAAGAACTGATTGGGATTCTAAAATATCTTTTACTTCAAAACTGCCATCTTCTTTTAGCATAATGGTTGCTTCTGTTGGATGGACAAAAAGATTGTGATCCATTCCAAGAACTTCTTGGTATGCCCCAACCATAAAAAATCCTAAAAAATAATTCTCTTTTTCGACATCTACATCGTGTAAAAATAAAGGATTATTAACTGAATTAAAGCTTATTTCTCCATCGCTATCACAAGTTATATCCCAAATTGAAGCCGATCTTGTTGCACGCTCATCAAGTTTAGTAAGTGGCATAATAGGAAAATGCTGTTTCAAGCCCCAAAAATCAGGCAAAGACTGAAATAATGAGAAATTTACTAAATATCTTTCTTGAACTTCGTCTTGAATTTTTAATAAATTTGAATAATTTAATTTATTTCCTAAAATTTCCACTGATTTTTTTATAATTAAATGAACTAAAATTTCTCCATTTGATCTATCTATTAAATCAACATATCCTAGATCAAATAGTGTTAAAATGCTTTCCATATGAGCAATTGCATCGTTTAAATATTCAAGTGCGTTTGAGCTTTTTATGTTTTCATACAAGTAGGCAAGTTCTGTTATTAGAGGCGGATTTTCACCCTTTAAAGATAATTTTTCTTCTGTATATTCTTGTGAAAAAAGTTCCAATACAGATGCTACTAAAACAGCATGAGAAGCAGCTACATAACGACCAGATTCTATAAAAATATCAGGTTGAGCAACATTTTTAGATTCAGCAATTGTTTTAAACAAGAACACGACATCATTTGCATACTCTCTTAAAGTGTAGTTTTTTTCTGCTGTTTCTTTGGTTTGTGAATATTCAACTGATAAGCCTCCACCTATATTTATAGCTCTTAGATTTTTGGCTCCCATTTTCCTAAGTTCTGCGTAGATATTTCCAGCTTCTGTTAGGGCTTTTTTGAGTGGGTTAATCTCATTTATTTGCGATCCTATATGAAAATGAATCATTGTAAATTTTTCTATAAGTCCGGCATCTTTTAATAAATTTATAGCCTCAATAAGCTCTGTTGCAGTTAGACCAAATTTTGAGTTTATGCCACCACTTTTTTCCCATATTCCGCTACCTGAACTATGAAGTCTTATCCTAAGACCAATATTTGGCTTTGGTGTAAAACGCTCTTTTGCTGTTTCTATAATAGCCTCAAGCTCACTTAACCCCTCAATTGTTAAGGTTATATCATGACCCATTTCAGCTGCGATAAAGCCAATATTTATAAGTTCTTTATCTTTAAAACCATTTACTGTAATTGGAGCTTTAAAATTATTATAAGCCATAGCTAGTAAAAGCTCAGCCTTACTTCCTGCTTCAAGCCCATAATTAAAAGGCTTTCCAATCTCAACTAAGTGCTTTACAAAGCCAGGATATTGATTTACTTTAAGTGGAAAAACAGCATTAAAAGTTCCATTGTAATCATTATCTTTTCTAGCTCTTTCAAAGTTTGAATAAATATCAACAATTTGCTTTTTGATAAGGTGTGGAAAACGAAGTAAAATAGGGCCTTTTATACCATCATTTCTAATTTCTTTTACAATATCTATTAGTGATGGCTTAAAATCAGTATTTAAACAAACCTCTCCATCTTCAACAATAAAATTTGAATTTCCCCAAATATTTAATCCATAAAGATTACTGTTCATTTAATTTTCCTTCTAAATTTGAAAGTTTTATTTTTTGATCATCACCATTTTCTAGGTTTTTATACCAAATTTCGTTATTTTTAAATTCATTGTCGCCAATGCAAAGAAATATTAATTTATTTAAGTTATCAGCTGATTTTAGATGTTTTGCGGGATTTTTAGTATCGTAGCTTACTTCTACTTTATATTTTTTTCTTAAATTTAGTCCCAAAGAGTAAATTTCATCTATAAATTTATCATCTAGTGCGCAAAGATAAATTCCATCTCTTTTTTCTTCTTTATTTCTTGTAGATAAAATTTCCATTACCCTTTCAATTCCAAGAGCAAATCCAACACCAAAAGTAGGTTTTCCACCTAAATACTCAACTAAATTATCATATCTTCCACCACCTAAAACTGCACTTTGTGAGCCAAGTTCATCGCTTACAAATTCAAAAGCTGTTTTAGTGTAATAATCAAGCCCTCGAACTAGCTTTGGATCAACTTCAAATTCAATGTTGTTTTTAGTTAGTATTTCTTTAAGTTTGTCAAAATCACTTTTACACTCGTCGTTTAAATTTTCTGTTATTAAAGGTGCGTTTTGAAGAGCTTTTTGGCAAGCCTCATTTTTGCAGTCTAAAACTCTTATTGGGTTTGTTTTAATTCTTCTTTGGCAATCATCACAAAGAGTTTGTGAGTTTAAAAACTTAACTAGTTTTTCTTTATAAATAGGCATACAGTTTTTATCACCTAAGGAGTTTATTTTTAAAGTTGTTTTTATGCCAAGATTTTTTAAAATTAAAGAACCAATTATTATAACACTTGCATCTTCATAAACTGAATTCTCCCCAAAACACTCTATTCCAAATTGATGAAATTCTCTAAAACGACCTTTTTGTGGTCTTTCGTACCTAAACATAGAGCCATGATAAAAGTATTTTCTAACTCCACCAGCTTTATCGTATTTATGTTCTATAAAGGCTCTTACAACGCCTGCAGTTCCTTCTGGTCTAAGACAAATACTATTATCGTTTTTGTCTTTAAACTCATACATCTCTTTATTTACTATATCACTGCTTTCACCAACGCTTCTTATAAAAAGTGAAGTTTCTTCAAGTTTTGGAATTTCTACAAAGTTATACCCAAAATTTTCTGCTGTTTTTTCACAAATTTTAATAATATGTCTATATAAATTACCATTATCTATGATATCTTTCATCCCTCTAAGTGCTTTTATCATTTTATAAACTCCTTGATTTTTGCGTGAATATTTAAAATTTCATCACTTGCATTTATTTTTAAAACTTCAAATTTGAGATAATTTAAAATCATCTCCATATTTTCTTGAACTGTTAAAAGATATTTTATACCTCTTTTTTCTATATTGTCTAATTTTTTATTGAAAAGTCTGTTTTTAAGTGTATTCTCATCAGCTTTTAAAAAGATAAATTTATCGCCAAAATGACCATTTAGTGCAAATTTATTAAGATTGATTAGTTCATCTATATTTAAATTTTTGTCATTTGTCAAAGCATAGCTAATACCAGATATAAAACTTCTATCGCTTAATATCAAATTATTTAAATTTGGTTTTATAACTTTTTCATAATGTTCATTTCTATCGGCTAAAAACAAAAATAACTCAGCTTTTTTTGAAATTTCATCACCGTTTAATAATAAATTTCTTATCTTTTTTCCAAATTCGGTTCCACCAGGCTCTTTTGTTATAATAGCATCTTTATAAATTTCTTTTAAAAGATTAATTTGTGTCGTTTTGCCGACGCAATCAATTCCTTCAAATATCACTAGCATTTTCATCCTTTAAAATATCTAAAATTTCCTTTGGAACTAAATGTGAAATATCACCTTTATGATGAAAAATAGATCTTACAACAGAACTACTTATAAAAGCGTTTTGTAATGTTGGCATAAGATACACGGTTTCAAATTCATTCCATAAGGATGAGTTTGCATATCCCATTTGAAGTTCATATTCAAAGTCACTAACAGCTCTTAATCCCCTTATAACTGTAGAAATTTTTTGTTCTTTTGCAAAATCTACTAATAAATTTTCAAAACTTACTACTTCAACATTTCCTAAATTTATAGTTGCAGCTTTTACCATTTTAAGTCTTTTTTCTATATTAAAACTAGGCTTTTTTGCATCATTTAAAGCAACTGCAACAACAACTTTATCAAAAAATCTTAAAGCCCTTTTTATAACATCAATATGTCCGTTTGTAATGGGATCAAAGGTTCCAGGATATATGCAAGCTCTTCTCAAATTTCCCACCTTTTATAAATTTCGTTTTTTATATCTAATAAATCAAGCCACTTCCCAAGTATAAAATTTTCTATTTCTAAAATATTTTTAAATCCAGCATAACTTCCTAAAACTGGTGGAGATATACTGACTCCTTGACTAGAGAGCTCATACATCTGTTTTAGTGATATTGTAGAAAATGGCATTTCTCTAACACATAAAATTAATTTTTTTCTCTCTTTTAGCGCAACTGCTGCGGCTCTTGTTATTAAAGTATCACAAATTCCTGAGTGAATTTTTGCCAAAGTATTTATAGAACATGGCGCAATTATGGTTTTATCTATTTTAAATGAGCCAGATGCAGGACCTTCATATATATTGTCATCATCAAAAAATTTAACATCTTTATAGTTATTTTCATTAAAAATTTGATTATTTTCTTTTTCTAAAACTATTTTTGCATTTTTACTTAAAACTACAAAAAGTTCATTTTCTTTTTTTATGTGTGGTATGAGTTTTAAACCTAAATTTACAAGGCTTGCACCTGTTATACAAAGTAAAACTCTCATAGATTTTTACCTGTAAAATTTGTTAGATTTGAGGATTTAAAAATGGAGCGGGAAACGAGATTCGAACTCGCGACCCCAACCTTGGCAAGGTTATGCTCTACCCCTGAGCTATTCCCGCATAAAAAATAAGAAGATTTTAATCTTATCATACCAATCCTTAATCCAGCTTTAAAATTTCTATAATTTCACCATCTTTTAACTCTTTTTTATCCAAATCTGAGATGTAAAGATGAGTTGCTTTTGCAAGTGGAGAAATTGTTCCTGAGCCAAATTTATTATCATCAATTACTTTAAAACAAAAATTATTATAAATTCCTAAAATTGCATTTATTCTTCCACTTTTAAGCTTCAAATTTCCACTAAATTTTGTCTTTGAAATTTCAAAAAAATCATTATTTTGATTAATTAATTTCTTAAGTGTTGGAATTACTAATAAAAATGCTAGTAAATATGCAGCTGTTGGATTTCCAGCCAAAACAAAAACTATTTTTTCATCTTTTATAAAACATTTTGTAGGACGACCAGGTTTTATGTTTACATGGTCAAAAATTTCTTTAAAGCCAAAATCTTTTAAAATTTCATCCATATAGTCTTTATCTCCAGCACTTGCACCGCCACTTGTTATAACAAAATCAAACTCTTTAAAACACTTTTCAAAACTTTCTTTTATAGTCAATGGTTCATCTTTTATTATTCCTAGATACTTACTTTTAAAGCCATTATTTTTTAAAAGAGCTTCTATACCGCTTGCATTTGCATTATATATTTCGTATTCATCTGCTTTTTGCCATGGCTCTTTTAGTTCATCTCCACTTGAAAATAGGGCAATTTTTGGTTTTTTGTAAACTTCAACTTCATTTATTCCTTGACTTGCTAATAGCATAATTTTTCTAGGAGTTAGAATCTCTCCTTTTTTAATTAATATTTTACCTTTTGTAACTTCCTCACCTTTTAGTCTATATCCATCAAATTTTTTAATCTCATTTGGAAAAAATAAAACATCATTTTTAACATTTGCATCTTCTATTCTTAAAACAGTATCAGCACCTTTAGGCATAATCGCGCCTGTCATTATCTTATAGCACTCATCATCTTTTAAGTTAAATTCTTTTTTGTCTCCTGCGTAAATTACGCCTTTTATTTTTAGAGTTTTTCCTGCATTTTTATGATTAAATGCATATCCATCAAGAGCAGAGTTATCAAAACAAGGAAGATCTTTGATGGCGATTATATCTTTTGTGCAAATTTCATTTAAAGCCTCATTTAAATGTACAATTTCTTTTAAATTTAGGCTTTTTATCTCATTATAGATTAAATTTAAAGTTTCATTTATCATAATTTAATCCTCTTTTTTTCTTGTTATTTTTGCACCAAGACTTGATAGTTTTTTTTCTAAACCCTCATAGCCTCTATCAAGATGATAAATTCTATGAACTTTTGTTGTGCCTTTTGCTACAAGTCCTGCTATAACGAGTGCTGAACTTGCTCTTAAGTCAGTTGCCATAACATCTGCTGCACTTAAACTTTTACCATTAATTGTGGCTGTGTGAGTGCTTAGTTTTATATCAGCTCCCATTCTAAGAAGCTCTGCAACATGCATAAAGCGGTTTTCAAAAAGTCTTTCATCTATTATGCTAGTTCCATTTGCAATGCAGCAAACAGCCATAAATTGAGCTTGCATATCTGTTGGAAAACCAGGATATTCAGTTGTTATTATTTCAGTTGAGTTTATTTTTTCAGCCGGTAAAATTGTGATTTTATCTTTTTTAATTTCAAATTTAAAACCCATATCTTCAAATTTGCTTAAAATAGCACCAAGATGATTTGGTTCACACTTTGAAATAGTTATTTTAGAATTTGTTATAGCAGCTGCACAAAGATACGTTCCAGCTTCTATTCTATCAGGAATAACTTCAATATTTTCAATATTTATAAGATCTTTTTTTGTACCTTTTATGGTTAGTTCATCACTTCCAATGCCTAAAATTTCAACTCCACTATTTTTTAAAGCTTGGCATAAAGCAACAACTTCAGGTTCTTTTGCTGCATTTATTAATTTTGTAGTTCCATTTGCAAGAGCTGCTGCCATTATTATATTTTCAGTTCCAGTAACTGTAATTTTATCAAAAGTAATAGTTGCACCTTTTAAGCCATCTTTTGGGGCAGTTGCAACTACATATCCATCTTTTATTTCTATTTTTGCACCCATTTTTTCTAATGCTAAAAGATGTAAATCAATTGGTCTTGCACCAATTGCACATCCTCCTGGAAGTGAGACTTCACATTTTCCAAATCTTGCTAAAAGTGGTCCTAAAACTAAAATCGAAGCTCTCATTTTTCTAACTATATCGTATGTTGCTTTTATCGAGTTAATGGAGTTTGTATTTATTTTAATACTGTGGTTGTCTAAAAACTCAGTTTTTGCGCCTAAGTTTTCTAAAAGTTTTATAAGTGTTTTTATATCAACTACATTTGGCAAATTTGAAATTACTAAATCGTCTTTTGCCAAAATACTAAGAGCAATAAGCGGCAATGCTGCATTTTTTGCTCCAGAAATTTCAACCTCACCACTAAGTTTTTTTCCACCTACTATTTCTAAATACTCCATTTAAAACCACCTTTTTTAAAAATAGCTAAAATTATACAAAATTTTTACTTACAAAAATGTAATAGTGCTAAATATCGTAAAATTTACAAAAATTTGATAGAATTAAACCTAAGTTTTTTATTTTTAATTTGTATTTGAAATTTAAGTAATGGAAATTTTTATGGAAAAAAAGTTATTATTAGTTTTTTTATCGCTATTTTTTTTAACAGGATGTGTTAAAAAACAATCCATGATAGATGTTCCTATAGCCCAGCATTTAGACTTTGAAAGTGGGTTTTATGTTAATGAAGATTTTATAAAAACTTTAGAATCTCTTGAAGAAAAGAAAAAAGGCAAAGATTGCTCAGGGCTTATTTATCTTATAAATGAAAAAAATGATAATATCTATTTTTTAGAAGAAGATATTTATAAGTTTACTCCAAAAAGTGGCAGACGATCGGCTGGAATTTATAATTTTTATAAATCAAACGATAATATAATTTTTCAATCTCCAAAAATAGGTGATTTAATATTTTTTTACAATACTACAAAAAACACTAAATACTCTAAAATAAAACAAATCACACATGTTGGCGTTGTAAAAGATGTTTTTAGTGATGGAAGAGTAAGTTTTTTACACAATGTTCGTGGAGTAAACAGAATTGATTATATAAATTTAAATCAAAAAAATAGTCACAAAGTAAATGATAAAGTAGTAAATAGCTATATTACAAGATGCTCTAAAAATAAAATTTCTTGTCTTGCGTCAAATCGTTTTGCGGGATATGGAAAAGTAGACCATGAAAAAATATATTTTGAAAAATAATTGAAGCAAAAGGATAAAAATTTGAAAGTTACCAATACACTAATTGTATTAAATTTAATAATATTTATTTTGAGTGAATATGTCCTAAGTACAAATTTAGTAATGAGCTATTTTGGACTTAATTATCTATTTTTTAGTGGATTTTATTGGCAGGTATTTACTACTATGTTTTTACATGCGTCATTTTTGCATGTTGCTATGAATATGGCAGTACTTTACCAATTTGGTTGTATTTTAGAAAGATATTTTGGTAGCTTAAAATTTGGATTTATTTATATTATTGGTGGAGTTATAACATCTGTTTTGAGTCTTGCTTATACATATTACATGGCAAGACATGGTGTTGTTGTAAATTTAGTAGGAGCTAGTGGGGCGATATCTGTTTTACTTGGAGTTTTGGCTAATTTAGATAAAAATATGAGAAATGGTTTAATAATGGCAATTTTAGTTATAAGTTTTGTTCCAATGCTTGTTGGTATAAAAGTTGGTTGGTACGCACATCTTTTTGGTTTTGGTATTGGGTATTTATATGCTAAAATTTCATTAAAAAGATAAATTTAAAAGGATAAAAAATGATAAATGAAAAAAGATTTAAAGCGGAATTTGAAGAAATTTCAAAATTTGGAGCTATTAAAGGAGATAGATATTTAGAAAATGGAGTTTTAAGTGGTGGCTTAACTCGTCTTGCATTTGGCGATGAAGAAAAAGAAGCTAGAAAATATTTAGAACGTTTAGCCTTAGATGCAGGACTTAAATACAAAACCGATGAAGTTGGAAATATTTTTATAAGATATGATGATGTAAAAGAGCCAAATTTGCCAGCTGTAAGTGCTGGTTCGCATATTGATAGTGTTCCAAATGGTGGATTTTATGATGGAGCACTTGGTGTTATGGCTGGACTTGAAGCTATAAAAAGCATAAAAGACAGTGGTAAAAAAATAAAAAGACCACTTGAGTTAATAATCTTTGCCTGTGAAGAATCAAGCAGGTTTAAAATGGCAACTGTAGGAAGCAAACTAATAGCTGGAAAACTAAATCTCGATCAGCTTAATTTTTTAAAAGATAAAAATGGCATTTCGCTTTTTGATGCGATGCGAAATTTCGGACTTAGTCCAAATAAATATTATAATGCTGTTTTAGAGCCATCAACATATAAAAGTTATTTAGAGCTTCACATTGAGCAAGGTCCAGTTTTAGAAAATCACAATATTTCAGTGGGAATTGTTACAGGAATAGCCGCTCCAATTCGCTATGAACTTAAAATTTATGGAAGAGCTGATCATAGTGGTGCAACTCCTATGAATATGCGAAGTGATGCACTTTTATGTGCTGCAAAAATAATTTGTGAAGTTAATAAAATCGCATTAAAAGGAAAAACAACGGTTGCTACTGTTGGATATGCAAATGCAAAACCAGGTGTTTTAAATGTAATTCCTGGAGAGTGTGTTTTAGGAATCGATATAAGGGATATAGATAAAGAGATGCTTTATAAAATAGATGGTGAAATTACTAAGATGATAGATCAAATTTGTAAAAATGATAAAATTGATTATGAGCTTACAAATTTAGTAAAAGATACGCCTGTTGTGCTTAGTAAAACTCTTATAAATATGCTTGAAAAAAATGCCAATGAACTTGATATTAAAACTATGAAGCTTCCAAGTGGAGCAGGACATGACGCCATGAATATGGTTGGAGTTGCCAATGAGGTTGGGATGATATTTATTCCTTGCAAAGATGGAGTTAGCCACAACATTAATGAAAATATAAATTTCAAAGATGCCATCTTAGGAGCTAATGTTTTGGCAAAAACTATGCTTGAACTTGCAATGTAGGTTATAAAATTTAGCATAATTTTTAAGAAAGAAAAAAATGAAATTCGTTTATTTTATAAGGCACGCAAAAGCAAAAAAAGAAGCAAGTAGTGATTTTTTAAGAAAATTAAATAAAAGAGGTAGGGAAAATGCCTCATCTTTAGGAAAAATTTTAAATGAACTTAGTATAATTCCACAAGCTTTTTATACAAGTAGTGCAGTTAGGGCATTAAGTACAGCAAATATTATAGCCGAAAAAATAAATTTTAAAGGTGAGTTTAAGAGTTTTGATGAGCTTTATGATTTTGAGGGAAAAAATCTTTTGAAATTTATAAAAAATTTAGATGATAAATTTGAGACAGTTTTTATAGTAGGGCATAATTATGCAATTACAAATATTTGTGAAATTTTAAGTGATTCTGCTATTGGAAGTATTCCAACCTGTGGAATTTTTGGTATTGGTTTTGATATTGAAAAATTTTGTGATATAGAAGAAAAAATAGGCAAAGTTTTACTTTATGATTATCCAAAAAAACATCTTATTTAAGGAGATATTTTGCAAGGTCAAGTTATAAGTGATCAATTTATTATAGGTGATGATGGGCTTTATTATAGATATAACAAAAGCCTTACGCAAAATGTTGCTATCGGAGATATAGTTAGTTTTGAAGAAAGTGATAATATTGCTATAAATATTACTTTTGTTAGTAAAAAGCCTCCAAAGGAGGAGCCAAAAGAAAGCTTTTTAGAAAAAATTAAGAACGTAGATATTGAAAAACTTAAAAATCGTGATTTTTCAAAGATAGACTTTAAAAAATTTTTAAATCTATTTAAATTTAGAAAAAAAGATGATAAAAAAGAAACTATTTTTGAAGAGTATGAAAGCCATTTAGATGATAATTCTGATGGATCAATTGTAAAAAATAGCAAAATAGATGAGAATTTAGAAGATAAAATTGAACAAGTAAAAACAAGCAAAAACGCTAGTAAGGATGATAAAAAATTTGTTTTTACATTTAATGTCGGCAATGACAAAGATAACAAAGATAAAAATAAAGATACTAAATTCCCAAATTATAATAGTTTTGATAAAAAAACTTCTTCAAAAAAATCAATTTTTGGAAAAATTAAAGATCATAAAAATGATAAAAAAGAAAGAGATTTTACTATCCAAGATGATATGATTAAAAAACCAAGTAAAAACCAAAAAGATATTTTTACGGCTAAAATTATCGCTATTTTTTCATTTTTAATTCCTGCTTTAGTAGTTTCTATAATTTTTTATCTCAATTATGGAACACTAGATACTTCTTATAAAAATATGCCTTTAAATACAGCTATTTTAGTGCTTGGTTCTTTATTAATAATGCCTATTGGAACATACATCGCACTTAAAATAATTTCAAATTTAAGTGGCTCTGCAATTCATATAAATTATCTTAAGGCGATATTTTATCCATTGATTTTGATCTTTTTATTTATGTTTATTTTTGGATTATCAAATGCGTTTTTAGTAGATTTGCAATCCAAGGAAATATTAATTATTGGAAATATAGCTCTTTTTGTTATTTTAATATTATTAATTATATATTGTGTTAAATTACAGCTTAGAGTATTTTTTGAGCTTGCCAGACTTACAAATGTTGAGCTTTTTAAACTTTATGCTGTATTAATTGTCGTTTCTGTGTTTTTAAACTCACTTCCATATTTATTTGGAATATTTATGGTTTTGTTAATTATGTTTGGAAATTTTTTCATAAATATTTTACCAATTTTAAATCTAATAAGCTTTGCCTCTTATTTTGTTGGTCTTTTAAGTTTTTTTATTTATTTAATTGCATGGATAAAAGTAAAGAATGTAAAAAAAGCTATGTTTGCTTAACTTTATAAAGCTCAAATTTAAAATTTGAGCTTATTTTTTTAATATGTTTCTTCAAAAACTTCAAAATGTGCTTGTGGATGATCACAGGCTGGACAAACTTCAGGAGCTTCCTTTCCTTCGTGCAAATATCCACAATTATTACATTTCCAAATGCAAACTCCATCTTTTTTAAACACCTTACCACTTTCAATATTAGAGATAAGTTTTTTATATCTTGTATCGTGAGCTTTTTCAGCTATTGCAATATGTTCAAATACACTTGCAATTTCATCAAAGCCTTCTTCTTTTGCTATTTTTGCAAATTCTGGATACATGTGTGAGTGCTCTTCATGTTCACCCTCAGCAGCAGCTTTTAAATTTGCTAAAGTATTTGCTAATACAACAGGAAAATCATTTGAAATTTCTATTTTTTTGCCTTGCAAATCTTGCATTAGAAATTTATAAAGCCTTTTTGCGTGAGCTTTTTCATTTCTTGCTGTTTCTAAAAATATATTTTGAATTTGAACATAGCCATCTTTTTTTGCTTGAGCACCATAATACTCATATCTTATTGCAGCTTGTGTCTCGCTGATAAATGATTTCATTAAATTTACAGCAGTTTTTGTTCCTTTTATGCTTTTCATATCTTTCCTCCTAAATAAAAGTTTTATCATATTATCATATTGTTGATAAATAAAAAATAAAAATTTTGATATCGCAACAATATAATTAAAAAATATAATTTTATAGTGTGGATATTACGACTTTTAAACAATAAGTTTCATGTATTAAAATATATAAGAAATTTTTCTTTATTATATATGATTAAAAAAATACAAGTGTATTCTCCGTATTTTTCATCTTCCCTAAATTTCTTCCAACATTTTCCCCAACTTTAATGAAACTTTAAGCTTTATGTTTGTATAATTTCATTTCCGTTTTACGAAAGACC
>QWCY01000951.1_pt1 | contig 57607 bp, 43 predicted proteins | sample 1972631 | NCBI WGS metagenome assembly QWCY01 (sample SAMN09866696, study PRJNA288562) | Human gut metagenome isolate pre1_stool, whole genome shotgun sequencing... | isolation source: gut | host: Homo sapiens | place: USA: California
ACCCAGAATTTCTTCTGCTTCCGGATTCCATACAATCAATTGTTTATAGGGATTCTCCATTGTATCGTATTCATCGATGTCCATAGACAACCCGGTACCTCCTCCTGCTGCACGAAAAGCAATTTCACGCAAACGGCCAATCTCTTTCATTACATTTGGAGAATCTTGTGAAGTAGTAATATAAATATGATTATTACTTTTATTCGTCATGCGCAACCGCTTATCCTCCGTAAGTTCCGCCTTTAGCAGTTCTTTGCTTATCGGTTCAATAATCTCTTCCATATTCCTCGTTAGTGTAGTTGTTCTTTTTTCTCTTTATCACAGTTTATATACGATATCCTTAACATACTCCGCCCACTGCGCAGGAGTTTTAGACTTATCAAATGTCTGCCAGGGAATTGGTTTACCGAAAGTGACTGTAAATGTCTTATGACGGTTCTTAAACATCTCATCTGCCAAATAAAGCATGGCTATATTAAATTTTATCCCCAGTGCTTTACAGATATTCGCCAAATTATAAAAGAAATCAGAGTTACGTCCGCCAAAATGCACAGGTATTACATCTCTTTGCGCCTGCACACTTTTAACAACAAACGTCTTCTTCCACTCCAGATCCCGGATAACACCATTCTGGCGTCTTGAGCAAAGTCCCGCCGGAAACATAATTAACTGATCATCTGATTTAAATCCGGCCTCCACCATCTTCGGAAAATCTTTGGCTTGTTTCCCTGTCTTATTAATAGGAATACAAAGAGGAGCCAGTCCGCGGAGATTCATCAGCAAATCATTCACCAGATATTTCACTTTTCCATTATAGTGTTTGCCAAGAACATAACCCAATGCTACCCCATCTTGGCCACCCAATGGATGATTGGACACAAATGTATATAAGCCATCTTTAGGTAAATTCTCTTCTCCTCTTATTTCCACTTTAGCGTCAAGAAAATCCAGGGAAGCTTCCAAAAAGTCTACTCCTAATTTATCCTTCGACTCACGTAGAAAAACATTAATTTCTTCCTGATGAACAATCTTTTTCAGATAAGAAACTATAAATTTAGGGATATACTTATAATGCTTCGGAGCTTTTGTCCGAAGAATCTTGTCGATATCTATTAAAAACAAAGAGTCGTCAGTCATTCGTTATAGATAAAATGATTGTGCAAAATTAATTGTTCTTTTCTATTAATTGCAATAATTTGGCAGAAAATGCAGGATTTAGGTTTCCGACGAGAAAAAAGAACACCCAAAAACTATCATATACCACCTAAAAACTATCAATTGATAGTTTTTAGGCTAAAGAAAGACGAATTCACCCCTGTCTTAGTCATCAAAACGCCGTAAACTTGCAACATCGAAAAAAACAACGATATATTCACAATTTAAAAAGCAACGTTTATGAAAAGTTTAAGCTTCAAGAAAGATTTGATAGGAGTTCAGGATGAACTACTTCGTTTCGCATACAAACTAACAACCGACCGCGAAGAAGCCAATGATTTGTTGCAGGAGACCTCATTAAAAGCATTAGACAATGAGGACAAATATATGCCAGATACTAATTTTAAAGGATGGATGTATACCATCATGCGCAATATCTTTATCAACAACTACCGTAAAGTAGTTCGTGACCAGACATTTGTTGATCAGACAGACAACCTTTATCATTTAAGTCTCCCACAAGAATCAGGTTTTGAGAGTACAGAAAGCTCTTATGACTTAAAAGAAATGCACCGTATTGTCAATTCATTACCTAAAGAATACAAAGTTCCGTTCTCTATGCATGTTTCCGGTTTCAAATATCGTGAAATAGCAGAGAAGTTACACCTCCCGCTCGGCACTGTAAAGAGTCGTATTTTCTTCACTCGCCAGAAACTGCAGGAAGAATTAAAAGATTTCAGATAACCTAAACCGACACTATAATTGTCGATTTCCATATAATATTTAGTGCAGATTTTTAGTTGTGTTAACTGTAGAAGCAAGTAGGACAAACTCCTCCTTGCTTCTTTTTTATATCTGAATTCTAAGAAAAAGCTTTCGATAAATTACCACAGATTATACTCCATAACATATTTAACTTTTTTTCAGTCCCTTATTATCAAGCTTATCCGAATGTTTCCTTATATTTGGACATCAAATTTGAAACATTGTTCCAAATATGGAAAAAGCAGTAGAATATATGGAAAAAGCTGAGGAAAACTACAAAGTTCCCAACCTTGAAAAAGGGATTGCGGTTCTTGAGTACCTATCACTTTATTCCTTAGGAAGAACACTACAAGCGATTAAATCAGAACTTGATATTTCGCAAACAACTGCCTATCGTATTTTAAATACCTTAGTCCGGTTGGGATACCTTATATATAATGAGGATACAAAGCATTATAAATTATCCCGTAAATTATTATCGCTTGGATTCAAATCATTAAATGAACACAATCTGTTAGAAGTAGTTCTGCCACATTTGCGCAACCTGCGAGATCTGGTAAAAGAAACTGCCTGCTTCGGAGTATTAGGAGATCAAAAAGGTATTTTCATAGAACAAGCCCAAGGGCATCATACTTTCCGTTTTGTGTTATCACCCGGTAAACCTTTTGAACTACATTGTTCCGCACCGGGAAAAGCTATCATGGCTTACCTCCCTTGCAATGTTCGTGACTATTACTTGTCACAAATGGAGTTCACACGTTATAATGCACGTACCATTACTACTCCCGAGGCATACATGGACGAATTGGAGAAAGTGCGAAAGTTAGGTTATGCTATGGACAATGAAGAAGAATTAAGCGGAGTACTCTGTATAGGTGCCCCTATTTTCAATTACACAAGTTATCCATGCGGAGCCATCTGGATATCCGGTCCCAAAGATCGTTTATCCAAGGATGTAGTGCGCAATTCCGTTGAATGTATAAAAGATGCCGCACAAACTATCTCCAAAGAATTAGGATATAATCAGTCTTAAAAATATAAAACATACATACTATGAACACCCCCAAACAAATATTAAAAAAAACATTAGCCACCGTATTCTTTTGTGGCTGTGCTTCCTTCGTTCTGGGAGGAACTCCCCCGTTTTTCCCTACGGACATTACCTTGAATTCCAAAGGTGAAATTCTTATTGTAGAAAAGGGAACAAATCGAATCAGTTTCTTTTCACCGGATGGTAGAACTTTGCTTCGTTCTATTCCCGTTGAAGAAACACCAACCGGTATCCTCCTGGATGCCAATAAAGCATATGTCACCACCAGTGCGGCTACCGGACATTTACAAATCCTGTCATTGGAATCAGGACAAAAAGAGGCTACTATTCTGACAGGTTCCGGTGCATGTGCTCCTATTTTCAGCCCAGATAAAAAACACATATATGTATGTAATCAATTCCAGAACACTGTTTCAGAAATTGATCCGATAAACCGTACGGTTGTACGTTCGGTTAATGTCTTGCGTGAACCCAAATCAGCACAGTTCAGTAAGGACGGTAAATATCTGTTCGTTACCAATTATCTGCCATCCCAACGGGCAGATCTTGATTACGTAGCAGCTTGTGTTTCCGTCATCAGAATGGATGATTTTACCAAAGTGAAAGACATCAAACTAGCCAATGGTAGCAATGCTTTACGCGGTATTTGTATCACACCGGACGGTAAATATATATATGTATCCCACAATTTAGGACGTTTTACCGTTCCCACATCACAATTGCAACAAGGATGGATGAATACCAGTGCTTTCAGTATTATAGATGTGGAAAAACAAGAATTCCTCGGCGCAATTGTAGTCGACGAACCAGAACGTGGAGCAGCAGGCATCTGGAGCATTGCCTGCAATGACGAGTCACTCTTCATCACTCATTCCGGGACACATGAAATCAGCGTTATTGACCATAAAGCCATGTTGAAGAAATTCCTAAGTTATCCTGATAAAGCTATGTTGGATTACGACCTGAGATTTCTATACGGCTTACGCAAACGTATCCCATTGAAAGGAAATGGTCCGCGTAAAATGATAATGGAGAATGGGAAGCTTTATATCCCTACATACTTTGCTGACATCCTGAACATTGTAGACATCCAAACAACTGAAATAACCTCAGTCAATCTGAATCCGGACCGGGAAGAAAGCGCAGAGAACAAAGGAGAACGCTATTTTAATGACGCTTCTCATTGTTTTCAAAACTGGCAAAGTTGTAATGGTTGCCATCCGGGAGATGCCCGTACAGATGGGATGAACTGGGATTTGATGAATGACGGAGTAGGTAACTCTAAAAACTGCAAAAGTCTTTTATTCAGCCATCCCACTCCTCCAAGCATGATATCAGGTATCCGCGAAACAGCGGAATGGGCAGTACGTGCCGGTTTTAAATTCATACAGTTCTTTGATATTACCGAAGAAGATGCCGTATGTGTGGATGCTTATCTGAAATCTCTCCAACCAGTTCCAAGCCCCTATCTGGTAAATGGCGAGCTATCCGACCTGGCCAAAGAAGGAAGAAAAGTATTTGAAAAACTAAAATGTACAGAGTGCCACAGTGGCCCGTATTATACAGATCTGAAAATGCATCGTATCGGTGAGGATATTGAGTTCGAAAAAGGTTGGGACACCCCTACCCTACGTGAAGTCTGGCGCACAGCCCCCTATCTGTTTGACGGACGTGCAGCCACGATGGAAGATGTATTTAAGGTACACAAACACGGCATTGAAAAAAAGGTTTCACAAAAAGAGATAAAGGCGTTAACAGAATACGTAAATTCCTTATAACCAAATAAGACACCATTGAACACCATGAATTATTGTGAAAAAATAAAATATAGCATATATACCACCGAAATTGCAGATTTCGGAACAATGGTGGATACTTTGCTGGCACAGTTGCCTCAAAGCGAACAGATTTTCAGACTAATATTTTTCGGTACACCGGCAAATAACAATGAATATGTAACTCGTCGTAACATTTTATGCGACAAAATACAACAACGTTATGCTCAAAAGTTACCTGTATTAAGTTATGTGTCCCAACCTGCTTTGGATGGGGGACTTACAATGGAAGTACACAGCTATCAGGCAGATGAGAATGATCAAATTACGTATCATCCCAATGAAGGTTTCCCTTATATTACACTGGAAAATGCCGATGGCCGTTTTCTCTTTGCAGGAGGCTTTCATAGTGATGTGTTGAATTTCAACACCCAGCAACAATCCGTTGAAGTTTTCCGGTTAGCAAGTGAAGTTTTACATAAAGAGAATTTCCCTATTGAAAACATCATCCGCCAGTGGAACTACATTGAACAAATTACAGGTTTTGATGGTACTGACCAACACTACCAGATGTTTAATAATGTGCGTAGTAACTTCTACAACCAAGCTACCTGGAGCATGGGTTATCCGGCAGCTACAGGCATCGGCAGTAATTTAGGAGGCGTTCTGGTAGATATTGATGCCGCTGTATTTACCCGTCCGGAATGTTTTGCCACTCCTATTGATAACAAATTGCAGGTAGCAGCGCATGCCTATTCACCACAAGTACTGGAAACGGCCTATCAGCAAAAATCAACACCTAAGTTTGAACGGGCCAAAAGTATGACGTTTGATGACAGACAACTCATTTATATATCCGGCACAGCCGCAATCCGTGGAGAAGAAAGCCTGACCGGAGTAGGTCTCGAAAGGCAACTTCACATCACGATGGAAAACATAGCTCAACTAACTGGAGACGCACATTTAAAATTATTGCGCGTGTATCTGAAAAACAAGTCACATTACCAGGAAGCATATAAGCTATTGAATGACTATCAACTGAACATACCTATTTCATATATGTGTGCAGATGTATGCAGAGATGAGTTGCTTATAGAGATTGAAGGCATTGCCATAAAATAAGCCACTCCCTCATCACAATTCATAAAATAGGAGAAATTACTAACCAAATAAATAAATGAAAATGAAGAAAAAACTTAGAAATTCAGTAGCCTTAGGAGTTGTTTTACTCTCTATGGTAGCATGTACAGGCAAAACTTCTACATCAGAGTCAGCGTGTTGTACCAACGGACAATGTTCCGAACAATGTAAAAACGATTGTAATCAAAACAACTGTAAAAATAAAAAAGAAATGACTTATTCTAAAAAGTACACAAATGCCGATTTTTACAAAGACGGCAAATTCCAGCAAGATATTGCAATGGAAGCAATGAAAGACATGTTCGCATTCTATGATGTTCCTTTCACCGAATTAATGGCTAAAGACATGTGGGTTACGGACTTCGGATTAGGAGATTTTGAAAATGTAGGTATGGGTGGTATTTTCTGGGTTAACAACGCAGAACAAAGATACTTTGCGCATGCTATCTATCTGTTGCCCGGACAAATGATTCCGGAACATGCTCATGTAGCTACTACATATCCTGCTAAACACGAATCCTGGATGGTTGAAAAAGGATGGGCCTACAATTTCTCTGAAGTAGGAGATGAAACTCCGAATGCCCCTGAAATTCCAGCTACTCATGGTCCTATCAAAAGTAAGAATTTCGTTGTACAAAAGGTAGGCGAAGTACTTCCGTTGAAAGCTTTGACAACCTTCCACTTCCTGATGGCTGGTCCCGAAGGTGCTATTGTTTCAGAATGGGCTACTTACCATGACAATGCCGGCCTTCGTTTTTCAAATCCTAAGGCTGCATTATAATAGTAGAAAAACATAATACCTTAGAATCAACCTTATGAATAAAATATTGCTAATAACACTCTGTTTCTTATCAGCTTCCGCCTCGGCATTTGCCGGGCCGAAGCCTAAGAAAGCAGAGACATGGATTGATGCTTCAGTAAAAGCCAAATCCGAATTGCGTACGCAACTACAAAAAGCAGGAATGCCAGTCATGTCCAAATGGATTAAAGTCAATGACAAGGCGGAGCCTTTTGTAGTCGATTTAAAAAACTGTGACAAGCTGATATTAGTTACCTCCGGTGGTCCTGACGGTAGCAGTTATGACCATGCAGTATGGGGCAATGCCCGCCTGATTGCAGCCGACGGTTCTTCTGTATGGTTGGACCAGACTCCGTTTGAATATGGCGTAGCCGGCTGGGATAAACCAAGAATGAACATCAATGCAAATGGCAAACCTATCCGGATTGCCGGAAAAGCTTATGAACACGGTGTATTCTGTCATGCGAACGGCACATTGGTCTATCCGGTGAAAGGAAAATACGTACGTTTTGAAGCAGAAGTCGGTGTTGACGATGACTCAAGAACGGGTAGTGTATATTTTCAGGCATTGAATGTACTGCCTAAAGACATCGCCAATCAACTGGCAGAAAAATATCCGAATCAAATTGGAATGCTAAGCAGCCAAATGGATGGGCTGGATACCTGGTTGATTACCCCCGATGCTTCTGTTGAAAAACAAGTCGTAGACGCTTTGGCTGGTAAACTAAAAGATGCTTCTTACTTCAAGAACATCATACAACAGATAGCAACCGAAAAAGACGTAAACACACAAATGTACAAATACCTCGAAGTATTTGAAAAGATGCAAAATGTATACGAGGTACAAAATGAATTGGAGTGGCTGAATATAAATGCAATCAAACTGGCATTTGCTGATATGAAACAACAGCAAGGGTATGATGTAGCCAAATACCAGCCTCTGCTAGATGAACTGCTAAGCCTTTCCCAAAAAGGTTTCGACGGCATTTACAAAGGTGATGCGCAAGCATTGGCCAATGCCCGTAAAGCATTGAAAAACAAGCAAGCCATTCTGCTTGGTAACCCTTTACTCAATGGCGACAAAATTGTTGCTACTCGTTTCAAACTGGGTTCAAAGGCACATACAGCTATGGCTCCGGACTTAGGAACACAATCTAATAACTGGAGTAATCAGGAATCCGCACGTCGTAGTGGGTTTAATGCCGAAATTGTAGAGTTGTCCAATCTGCGTGGTGACCAGATTCAGATGCGTCAAATATACAAACCACAAAACTCATCTTCTATCGCAGACCTTAAAATGCATTGGGATGGCGACCGGGTCATGTTTACTGCAACCATGCCCGACAATCGTTGGAATATACATGAAGTAAAACTGGACGGTACCGGTCACAGAATGCTAATAGAAAATGAAGAGCCGGATCTGGAATTCTATGACGGTACATATCTACCTGACGGGCGTATGATAGCAACTTCTAATATCGGTTACCAAGGTGTACCTTGTGTCAGCGGTTCTGACCCTGTAGGCAATATGGTGCTTTATGATCCCCAAACCAAAAACATGCGTCGCCTTACATTTGACCAGGATGCCAATTGGAACCCGGTTATTATGCACAATGGCCGTGTCATGTATACACGTTGGGAATATACCGACCTGATGCACTACTATTCCCGTTTTGTAATGCATATGAACCCGGACGGAACAGAACAAAAGGCCCTGTTCGGAAGTGGTTGTGCTTTCCCAAACAGTACATTTGACATTCAACCTCTGCCTAATCATGCATCTGCTTTTGTAGGTATTATTTCCGGTCATCACGGTGTTGCCCGTTCCGGCCGTTTAATTTTGTTTGACCCAACCAAAGCCCGCAAAGGTGCTGCCGGTATGCTTCAGGAAATTCCATATCGGAACCGTCCGATAGTAGAATTGGTAAAAGATGAATTAGTAAACGGTGTATGGCCGCAATTCATTAAACCAACTCCTCTGGATGACAAATATTATCTGGTAGCTGCTAAGCTGAACCCACAGGATTTATGGGGCATTTATCTGGTGGATGTATTTGATAACGTAACTTGTCTGATGAAACAGGAAGGTGAAGGATACATTAGTCCGATTGTTGTGCGTAAGACAACCACTCCTCCGGCTATACCTGACAGAGTAAAACTGAATGAAAAAGAAGCAACTGTATTTATCCAGGATATATATGAAGGTGAAGGATTGCGTAATGTACCTCGTGGCACTGTAAAAGAACTCCGCCTGCATGCGTATGAGTATGCATATCTGAAAACCGTTTCAGATCATAACTGGCATGGTATCCAGAGTGGATGGGACATTAAACGTCAACTCGGAACAGTTCCTGTGGAAGAAGACGGTTCCGTTATCTTCAAAATACCGGCCAATACACCAATCTCCATCCAGCCGATTGATAAAGACGGAGCTGCAATACAGCTGATGCGTAGTTGGTTGACCGGACAACCGGGTGAAGTTGTTTCCTGTATAGGATGTCACGAAGATCAGAATCAGATTCCTGTGCCTAAGCGTGTAATTGCATCCCAACGTGCACCACACTCTATAAAAGCACCGGAAGGTGGTGTCCGTTCATTTACATTCGATCTTGAAGTACAGCCAATTCTCGACCGTGCTTGTATTGCCTGTCATAACGGCGAAAAAGCATTCGACCTCCGTGCTGGTGCAAAAGACGAACGTGGATATGGTCCTTCTTATCTGAATCTGCATCCGTATGTTCATCGTCAAGGTCCGGAAGCTGATATGGCTGTTCTGCAACCCTATGAATATCATGCCAATACCAGTGAGTTAATCCGTATCCTTAAAAAGGGACATGCAAATGTGAAGCTAACTGACAAAGAATGGAGAACATTGTATACATGGATTGATTACAATGCCCCGGATAAGGGCTACTTCAATGCTAATAAGATCAAAGACTTCCCATATCAGGGTTTTGACCAGATCGAACGCCGTACGGAACTTACCAATAAATATGGTAATGGCATGGGAGTAGACTGGAAGAAAGAGATCGCTGACTATGCAACCTATCTGAAAGGTAAAGGAGAAGTTACTCCGGTTCTTCCGGAAGCCGCAGCTCCTGTAAAAGAAAAAAATGTAAAAGTGAAAAACTGGCCTTTCGATGCCAACGCAATCAAAGCGATGCTGGCAAACGAAAAGGAAACACGCAAAGAGGTTGTGTTGGCTCCCGGAGTCAAACTTACCTTCGTTCGTATTCCTGCCGGAGAGTTTGCTATGGGTAGCTGGAACGGATCTGCCGACAATCGTCCGGTATCTAAAGTAAAAATTGCTAAATCATTCTGGATGGGTGAAGTAGAAATCACTAATGAACAATACAATGTCATTTTCCCCGATCACGACAGTCGCTACGTAGACCAGTTATGGAAAGACCATGTACATTTCGGTTACCCTGCCAATCAGCCGGAGCAACCCGTTATTCGTGTTAGTTACGAAGATGCTATGGCGTATTGTAAACAACTGAGCGAAAAGACCGGCCTCAACATCACCCTCCCCACGGAGGCACAATGGGAATGGGCTTGTCGTGCAGGAAGTGATTCTGACTTCTGGTATGGTAACAGCAATACAGATTTTGGTAAGTTAGAGAATTTTGCAGACGAAAGTTGCAATAAAATGGCTGTAAGTGGCGTTAATCCACAACCCATGTCTAAGAATTCATACTGGTACAAATATTACTCTTATCTGCCTAAAGAGGAAAGTGTAAACGATGGAGCAATGAACCAGGTTGATTCTAAAAATTACCAGGCCAATCCATTTGGATTATATAGCATGCACGGAAATATAGCAGAATGGACCCGTTCGGATTACATACCCTATCCTTACACCGAAAAGGTAAAGAATCCTTCGGAGTTCAAAGTAGTACGTGGGGGTTCTTATATTGAACGTCCTAAAGTCTCAACTTCTTATGCCCGTAAAGCCTACTACCCGCATCAGCGAGTATTCAATGTAGGATTCCGCGTAATTATTGAAGACTAATTAAACAGTGGACAGTGGACAATTGACAGTGAGCAGGCCAACTGCCCACTGTCTACCGTCAACTCTTCATTGTCAATTGTCAACTATCAATTGTTATCAATTGTCAACTCTAAAAGTGATTTTCCTATGAAAGTAAATTTCCACAAGCCCCTCTCTTCTTATGTAACAACCATTGTGTTGTTGCTGATCTACGCTGTTGCACTCGCTGCCGCTACTTTCATTGAAAAATACCATGGCACTGCAACAGCCAAAACGATCATCTACTATTCGCCTCTGTTCTTTTTGCTTCAATTATTGATGGTTATCAATTTTGTAGCAATTGTTATCAAGCGCCAATATCTTAAAAGCCGGAAATGGGGTATGTTAGTCACTCATTTTGCTTTTATCATCATTTTCCTGGGTGCTTTTACCTCTTTCCTTTTCAGTGAAGAAGGCATCCTTCATCTTCGCGAAGGCGAAACGAGCAATCAAATCACCGTTCGCTCTGCCGATAATAACACAAGTATCCACACCTTACCCTTCTCTGTGGAACTAAAGAAATTTACGTTGACCCGCTATCCGGGTTCTTCCAGTCCCTCTTCCTATGAAAGTGAAGTTGTAGTACATGTGGACGGTGAAACACGTCCCAAACGAATATTTATGAACAATGTGTTAGATGTAAAGGGCTACCGGTTCTTTCAGGCATCTTATGATCCGGACGAACAAGGTACGATTCTCTCTGTCAACCGGGATGTTGCAGGACGCAACATCACTTACACAGGGTATCTTTTGCTTGTCATCGGACTGGTTCTATGCTTTATTGGCAAGAATACCCGATTCGTGTCATTGAGCCGTCGGTTAAAAGAATTACATACCGCAACTAAGATAATAGCCTGCCTGCTCTTCTTTATGGCCTTTCCTTCTGAAAGCAGAGCAAACGAGAGTAACTCCCCAATGATGGATATCGTACAGAAGCATAAAATTTCTCCTGCACATGCCGAAGTTTTTGGTTCTTTACCAATCCAGTCAAATAGTGGGCGCACCATGCCGATCAACACTTTTTCTTCTCAAATACTCCGAAAGCTACATAAATCGGATAAAATCGGAGGTTTAAACTCAGACCAATTCCTTATCAGTTTACTGGTGATGCCGGATGTATGGATGCGCATACCGTTTATTGCCGTATCCAATCCAGAGTTAGCAAGTTATTATAATCTGCCTGCCAAACAATGTGCATACGCGGAAATGTTTGACAATAACGGCTACTACAAGTTACAGGAGAAGCTGGAAGAAGCATATAACAAAATGCCTAACCAACGTACCCGATTCGACAAAGATTTGATGAAACTGGATGAACAGATCAACATCTTCCACCAGCTTATCAACCGTCAGATGCTGAATCTCTTTCCAAAAGAAGATGATCCCAACCATAAGTGGTATGCTCCCGGAGATGACCTTTCGGCTTTTACAGGAAAGGACTCCATGTTCGTAGCCCGTATTATGGACTGGTATCTGGAAGAGGTACAGGAAGGTCTGAAAAGTAACGACTGGACAAAGGCCAACGAAGTTGCCGGCATGATCAGTACTTACCAGCAAGCCAAAAACAAAACACTCGACATCAGCCCTAAAAAGATACAGTCTGAACTGAAATATAATAAGATGGATGTATTTCGCTATTGTAAAATCGGTTATCTTATTCTGGGTGGTCTGCTGCTCATCTTTACATTCATCGTACAGTTTCAGCAGAAACGCTGGATAAAGTCTATGGTCTGGATATTGGGGATTCTGGTGCTTATCGTGTTCCATTATCACATGTACGGTATGGGAATGCGGTGGTATATTGGCGGATATGCTCCCTGGAGCAATTCATACGAGACAATGGTATATGTGGCCTGGGCTACGGTTCTTGCCGGTCTGCTGTTTGTACGTCGTAATACCATCACTTTGGCACTGGCCACCCTGTTCGGTGGTATCATTCTTTTTGTATCCGGTCTGAACTGGATGGATCCGGAAATAAGTCCCTTAGTTCCGGTACTTAAATCTCCCTGGTTAATGTTCCATGTTGCCATTATTGTAGCTGCCTATGGTTTCTTCGGCGTCAGTTGCCTGATGGGATTAACCAATATGGTTTTGATGATCTTCGCCGGCAAGAAACGAACGAGTCAGCTGATTATTCGTATCAAGGAGTTGAGTATCATCAATGAAATGTCATTGCTGGTAGCGCTGGCTTTGATGACGATCGGTACTTTCCTGGGTGCCGTCTGGGCAAATGAATCCTGGGGACGCTACTGGGGATGGGATCCTAAAGAAACCTGGGCACTGATTACTATGGTTGTTTATGCCATTGTCACCCACCTGCACCTGATAAAACGTTGTAATACCCTTTGGTTATTCAATGTCGCTTCAGTCATCGCATTTTCATCCGTATTAATGACCTTCTTCGGAGTCAACTATTTCCTTAGCGGAATGCACTCATATGGACAGAACGACAATGTGAACAATATATTGATCTACCTATACTTTGCCTCAATTGTCATTATCGTATTGGCATTTTTCTCTTACAGGAGTTGGAAAAAGAATCCTGAGTTAAATCCGAACAAGTCATAAACCAATAGTTATTATAAACACTTAAAACGAATAAATTATGAGAACATTCAACCATGTAGGTATCGTCACTACCGAACACAAAGAAGGCGCCTTCTTTAATGAAGGGCTCAGCGTATGGCTGACAGACTATAGCAAAAGTCCTAACAGAATCGAGTTTCTTAAATTCGAAGAAGGCAGTTGTATGCCCGAGTTGGTACAAAAACAAGGTCACATTGCCTACACAGTACCCTCTCTGGAAGAAGAGTTAAAAGGTAAGAAGGTTATTTTTGGCCCTGCCGTATGCGACGAGCACCTCACTATTGCTTTCATAGAAGAAGAGGGTATTTCTATCGAACTAATGGAAATTAAATAAAAACTAATATCAAAATAAGGAGGAAAACATCATGTCAGACATCAAAACTAAATTTATCAACAACCCCGAACAAATTACTCCCGAATTGTTGGAAGGCTATGTAATGGCTTATGCCGATCAAGTAAAACTGGGAGGTGAAAATATTGTAGTACGTACCCATGCAAAGGACGAAAGCAAAGTAGCGATTGTCACCTTGGGTGGCTCCGGTCATGAACCTGCATTGAGCGGTTTCGTTGGCGAAGGTATGCTGGATTGTTCTGTAGTAGGAGACGTTTTTGCAGCTCCCGGTGCACAACGTGTATTCCAGGCATTGCAGCTGATGAAACGTGAAGCAGGTATATTACTGGTCGTATTGAATCACTCCGGTGATATAATGAGTGCAAACATGGCTTGCCAGTTGGCAGAACGTGTAGGAATCAAAGTAAAACAAATATTGACACATGATGACATCAGTGCCGGAATTGATGCCAACACAGAAGATCGTCGTGGGCTGGCCGGTTGTGTTCCTTTGTATAAAATATTAGGAGCAGCAGCAGAAGAAGGCAAGTCATTAGACGAGCTTATCGAAATTGGCGAACGGTATAACAATAAGGTAGCTACACTTGCTGTAGCCATGCGTTCTTGTACCCATCCTCAGAATGGGGCAACAATCACAGATCTGCCTGCCGGTATCATGGAAATAGGAATGGGCCAACACGGCGAAGGTGGTGGCGGTCAAAAACCGCTTGTATCAGCCGATGCTACAGCAGCCGAAATGGTAGACCTGCTTTGCCAACAGCTCAAGCCCAAAGCCGGAGATAAGATGATGCTTATCATCAACGGTGTAGGTGCTACTACCCACATGGAACTGAATATCATATTCCGTAAAGCCTATAAAGAGCTGGAAGCACGTGGGCTGCAAGTAGTCGTAAGCCGTATACAGGAGATACTGACCGTACAGGAACAAGCAGGTTTCCAGATGATTATGGGTATTCTGGACGAAGATCATATCGACTATCTGAAAAACAAACGTGCCAATGCACCTTACTGGACAACTATTGGCAAATAAAAGCAAAAGGAAATGACACAACTGACTATTGATAATTTCAAAACAATGCTTACCACTGCTTTAGCAAATATCAAAGCACGTGAAGATGAGTTTTCCAAGCTGGATGCCGTTATTGGTGACGGTGACCACGGGCAAGCGATCGTAACAGCCATGAGCGCTATTGTTGCCACTGCCGAGAAAGGGACTGAGTTCAAAACGATGCTGAACGACATGGGATTCGATGTTATGTTACAAGTAAGCGGTTCAACCAGTACTTTACTGGGAGCTTTCTTTCTTGGTATGAGCGATCATGTAAGTGGCACGCAATTGGATGCGGCTGCTGTAAAAGCCATGTTCGCCGGCGGACTTACTAACGTACAAAAGCAGACTAAAGCTCAGAAAGGTGATAAAACAATGATGGATGCCCTGATACCTGCTGTCGAAGCTATTCAGAATTGCCCTTCAGACGATATCAAAGAATTGATAAATGCAGGAGCCGAAGCAGCTTTAGCGGGTGCTCAGTCCACAATTGAACTAAAAGCCAATTTCGGACGTGCACGCAACTATGGTGAACGGTCTATAGGCTATATGGATAGCGGCGCTGCTTCCTGGAGTTGTATGTTCGCTTCATTCGCAGAAGCTATAAAGTAAAAATGTATTTCGAATAAATATCAAATATAAAGAAATGGCAGATTTAGATGATTTAAGAGAAGGTGCAAATTTTGGTTTAGACATTGCATCTCAACAACAACACTTTCACGTGAAAGGTGCAGAAAATGCAGCATGGGGTATGAAAGACCGTTTATCACGTATCTTTAACCCCAAAACAGGTAAATCCGTTATGTTGGCTTGCGACCACGGTTTTATCATGGGTCCTACTTCAGGACTCGAACGTATTGACTTGAATATAGTCCCGTTAATGGAATATGCAGACTGCCTGATGTGTACACGAGGCATTTTACAGTCGGTTATCCCTGCTAATACAAAGACTCCTATCTGTCTGCGCTCTGATGCCGGTACTTCCATCCTTACTGATCTGAACGACAATGTACTGATTGATGTAGAAGATGCCATCCGTATGAACGTATCAGCCATGGCTATCATGTTGGCTATTGGTGACGAAGCACACGAAGCAAAAACCGTTGCCAATTTGTATAAAGCTGTAGACAAAGCAAGTCGTTACAATATTCCCGTGATGGGGGTAACAGCCGTAGGTAAACAAATGGCACGTGATGCCCGTTATTTTGGCTTAGCATCCCGCATCTGTGCTGAGAACGGTGCCAACATTGTAAAGACCTACTATTGCGAGGGATTTGAGAAAGTGGCAGCAGCCTGTCCGGTTCCTGTAGTTATTGCCGGTGGTAAGAAACTCCCCGAGAAAGAAGCACTTGAGTTATGTTATAACGCGATCAACGATGGTGCTGCCGGGGTAGATATGGGACGCAATGTATTCCAAAGTGAATCGCCTGCGGCTATGATCCAGGCTGTACATGCTGTAGTGCATGACGGATTGACTCCGGAACAAGGTTTTGAAATGTTCCAGGATTTATCTAAATAATCAACTAATTGAGAATTGGGAATCGATCAAATCAGGTTCCCAATTTTCAATTAACACACATACATTATGAAGAGAATATTATTTTTTCTATGTTTTACTCTCCCACTCTTCCTTAATATCTCCGGAAAAAACAAAGCTGAGAAATTATTATTAGGTGGTTCGGGATGGAATAAGATCGTCATTATAGACAAAGATTCAAAACAAATAGAGTGGGAACATCCTTTACAGAAAGGTTGGGAATGTAACTCTGTAGCTGCGACTCCGAACGGAAATATTTTATTTTCCTACGCCAAAGGTGCCAAAGTAATTAACCGAGATCATAAGGAGATCTGGAATATTGCAGCACCTGAAGGTTGTGAAATGCAAACTGCCCGCGTGTTATCCAACGGTAATTACCTGTTAGCCTGGACAGGACATCCGGCTGTCATTATGGAAGTGAACCCGAAAGGTAAAATTCTCTCCCGTACAGAATATGAAACAGAGATTGACCGCGCCCACTCTCAGTTTCGCCAACTGAATAAAAACAAGCGTGGAAATTACCTCATTCCTCTCATATCTACCTCTGAAGTACGTGAAATTTCTCCTTCCGGCAAACTAATCAACTCTTTCAAAGTAGAAGGTACGCCCTTCACTACATTAGAGTCAACTGATGGTAACTATTGGATTGCTTGTGGTGACGGGCATGCCTTAATCGAAGCCAATCCGAATGACGGTCAAATCATCCGGCGTTATAATGAGAATGATATCAAAGGAGTCCGGCTTTTCTTCACAGCCGGTCTTTGTAAAAGTTCTGATGGTAACCTTTATATATGCAACTGGCAAGGGCACAGCCATGACGCCAATGCAGCAAACAGTCCTCAACTTTTCGAAATAAACCTAAAAGGAGAAGTGATCTGGAGCCTAAACGACAATCAAACATTTGGAATGATATCAGCAGTTAGTACTATAAACTGACCCTATACAACAGAATGACTATAAACTCCCCGGAATATTAAATAAAAGGGGAGCTTATAGTTATCACATCAGCTACAAAAAACATACAAAATCAGGTTGAAAATTTTGTAATTCAATATATCCTCCAGGTAATCCCATTCACGGTTAGCAATGAATATTCCATATGCTCTACTTCCTATACAAACGGCTTTAACTGTAACTCTATGAGAAAATATATTCCTACTCGAAAGTAAGCATATCACCAAATTCAAAAATATTTTCTTAATCTCAAAGTTCTTAGTAACTTGTCATATTTATCATTGCCCGTTATACCTTTGGCGTTCTTTCTTCTCATAATATCTTTACTCGTATCACACAATTCAGTTTTACCATTTACCACTATAGACATATTGAATTCTTTTATTTACATAAAGATATTGCCAAATGCAGTAAGGATGAGTGGACAAATCATTCGCAAAAAATCTCCGTGGGTCAACACAACGAAAAGTAAAGTACTTTCTTGTCTTTTTAAACAGACGATTCGTATATAAGCCGTCACAGAAGAAACAAACTCCCTTATAAAAGAAAATATTTTTATGCCATCCATAATTAAACTGTTGACTACCAACAGGAACATTTTCAATTACAATTGACGCACTATCCCTACTCATTTTCTGTACAAGAAAAGAAAAATTATTTTCCACATACCTTCCCGTTTTCTCCATATAAAATTCATTTGTAAGCTTTATAACAGAATCAAGCAATATATTCAGTTCATTATCTACTTCATAAGCCCTAAACTTCATAGTTATAGAATCTTCAGACACATAAGGTCGAAAACGAACAAATTCTTCTTCTTTTGTTGATGAAATTACTTCATACCTATCCGTAATATTATAATAATCTGTACTTCGACAAGCACACAACATAATCAATAAACAATAAGTATTCTTTTTCATTGAGCAAATTTTAAAAACATAATCTTAACGTGAGTTCGATATAAGTAGATAAATATTTGTTTGATAATTAAGAACATAGCGATAAATGCATTAAATTTATAGTGCTCAATTATAACATATAAACGATTATCACTATGTTCTTATTATTCACGAATATATTTATTCTGTTATATCGAACTCACGTTAATTAGCTAAAAATGAAAACAACTGACGCTCTTTTGGGAAAATATCCATACCCAACGAACCATCATTTTCACTTTGAGCCTTTAGCAAACACAGATTAACTGTTCCTGCTACTAATAGAACTGTAACTATATAATGTTTTAAGAGTTTATTCATAATATTAATAAGTAATTTTAGTAAAACATCTACTTAATTATTCTCTTTTTCCAAAGCTTTCTTTCTCAAGGCTAATGTATCCGCTCCAAAAAATCCAACAAGGCAGATCGGATTATTCGCGCAACACGCATATAGACTCATCAAATTAGTGGCTTAAGTATTTCTTTTTACATCTGTAAGCATTGATATTGAAATAATAAAATTCACAATAGTCATCATAAAAAACATTGTTTTAATGAGAATATCATGTATAAAAACGGAACTTATAATAGCGATAAATGCAAAAAGTACAGAATATGCGATAAATAGTAACGATAAAATCATACGATTCCGACTATTGGAACAAAAAAAAGCATATATACATAATAATATTATTGCAATGGCTGTTATGACTGGAAGTAAACCATAACCTTTTATTTCAAAAAGTAATATAGCCTGCACTATCCAATAGCCCAACTTTAAATCCCAGAATATTTTATACTTTAACTGCATCTTATTTTTTTCTATTTATTAATTGACCATTAGGATTGTACCTTATTATTGACTTAAAAGTACGACTAGGCAAATAAGGCTTCATGTCAATCACATATTCTTTTTGCCTAAACTGTCGTTGCACAATACGTATATTATTCCTTGCCGTTTTGATTCCCGCTGCATTTAATGCTTTCTGAGTAACTGTAGCACATTGATTAGGATTAAAAGGATTAAAGCTATATTCTTCATTTTCACTTATAGAAACAAATGTCTCTCTCGCTATATTATCCTGCTCTTCTGTGGTTGGCAATATGTACCCCTCAGAATATCCATAAGAATTAATGTTCTCATCATTCTTATCACCAGCTTGATTATATTCACTGTCCATAAATTCTTGAGGAGAGCTAAAAAATCCTTTACTCAAGTCATCCGATTCACGTCCACCTGTATGATTTCCTGATGCATATACATTATCCCCATTAACAGAATAGTATTGCCATAACCCTTCATTATTTTGTATAAGCATTGCTATGTGCTGATTTAAACCATATCCCAGATTCAAAATAGTAATGCTATCACCTTTAATATCAATATTTCTCATCGGATTATTCGCACAATACACATATGGACTCACCGAATAATACTTCTCACACAATGGATCCATCATATGAAACCGCCCTATTGCCGAATCATAATGCCTTGCATTAAAATCATACCAATTGAGCCCATGTACCTTATCTAATTCTTTCCCACCATATTTATATGGTTGAGAATCATAGCCTTCTCCAAACAAACTACCAAAAGGATAATAGTGATTCAAACCTTCTTTTATACCATTTTGATTCATAACTGCACGGATATTCCCCTGATGATCCTTCAAATAATAATGGTAAACAGGAGCTCCATTAACAAAATTGATGTATCCCTCTTCTGTTAGTACCTTATCCAATACTCCATTTTTATAGATTATATTTCCACAATAATCTATACATTCATTTGATACAAATGAATAAAATTCTATAGAATTAGTTCCCGTCCCAGCTTTTTGTAGGGAATTCCTCATATTAATAGAAGAAAAAGCGGGTTCAATAGAAAAAAGTTCCCAGACTCCATATTCTTTTCTCCTCTTCACTCCGTCAGCAGAATACAAATAACGAGTTACATTACGTTCACGTAACGTAATGTTATTCGGCAAATTTAAACAATTGTATTGAATTTCATCAATCCCTTTATTCAAATCTTTGATAAGATTACCATTGCTATCATAAAAGTATTCCTCTTCTTCTTTCGCATTATCAATAAAATCTAATGGAGTATAGGTGATATAATCTTCAGTTGAGTCATCAATACTTTTTACTTGATTTCCATTGTAAGTAAAAGAAAGGTCATCAACTTTAGCAAAATCTTCGCGTGCTTCCATTGTGCCCCAACGTGAAAGAGTAAGAAGGTTACCCATCTTATCATAATCGTAATTAGTATCGTAAAAATTGAACTCTTCATCCCAGTAGCCAGCACTTTTAAGACGGTTTAATCCATCATAATAGAAAGAGTAGCGACGTTCCATATTATATTCCGCATCAAATTTCCACGACATTTTCCCTATATTTCCATTATAGTAAGGATTATAAGTTAGCTGTTCACTGAACAAGCCTCCAATACTTGTTAACCAGTTACGAATATTATAAGAATAGGTACTCTTGAGTGATTCATTACCATGATGTTTCTTTGTCTGTAAACGTCCCAAATCATCATAGCTATTCTCTGTAAGTATCACTTCACTTTGACTGTTTAACTGATGCTTAACCCGTACCAATCGTTCTCCATAATCATATTCATAAGTATAAATCTCGGTCAAAGGCTGTTTATCAGAGGCAGAATGAGAGTGCATATGTTTTAATAATTTGCCTGTAATTGCACGTTGGTAAAAATCAGCATCAATACCTCCCAGATGATTTGTTGAACGTTGCTGTATGATATGATCCCATGAATCATAATACATTGTTGTCAAAATTTTATTATTAGAATTGTCTAACAAAAAACAGCAATGGCCTGTTAACTTACCTCTAGCTGCAATTTCAATATTATCAGTTACATAAGAATTATAACCGGGCTGTTGTTCATAGTGAAGCAAATCCATCCCGTCAAAAACCGAAAGTGACAGAAAATGATAATTATCATAATAATAAACATTCAATAATTGTACATCCGATTCATTTAAAGTTATGCCAGTTAAGGTATATCCGGTTTCCATAAACCCATTAGTACCAGTTAACTGCTCGAAAGAAGCAACTACTGTACTCGAAGTAATAGAAGTTAAATCAACAGAATGACAAATACCTTCCACCACAGAGCGTCCCAAAATATCATATAGAGTAAACCTCCATTCACCTTTTTTACGCTGTTCACCATCACGAGTCAACACAGGACGATCAGACAAGTCATAAACAATATCTATTGGAGTACACCCCGGGAGCGTTTTCATTACACAACGATTACGATTATCATATTTATATTGATAGGCATAAAGTGATAGATCCGGATTATCTTGATAAGCAGGAGGAAGTACAAAACATAGATTTCCAAAAATATCATAAACATAATAAGTATCATGAGGAATAGAATTCGATATCTGACGGGTTAATATCAACTGACCTGCATCATTCTTAAAAGAATAAGAGATATTACCGTCTTCATCAGTAACTTGAGTTATTTTTAATACACCAGAAGGATAATTCCCTCTTTGTATCAATGTTCCATCCAAATCTATCTGATAATGTTTACATCCTAGATCTCCTGAAGCGGAATTTAGAAAGTAGGCTGAAGAAATTGGATGATTTATCCAATCATCTCCTGAACCATATTGCGATATAACCCTATTGAAAGGGGAATTCTCATATACAGTCTGATTAAAAGAGCGAGAATCTCCATTATACGCATTACCAATTTGATTTTTAAAAGAAGAAGGAGTTATATAATCCGAAGTAATAACTTGAGGCAACCATACTTTTGATTCTCTGCCAACATTATCATATTCTTGCAATGTAGCAAGAATATGATCACGTTCTCCATCATAGTTATTTTCTCTTCGTACATGTATAGAAGGGCGTCCTAATCCATCATAATATTGGATATCATCTATGGAGGTATTTCCCGAATCGTTTGTCATTTTACAAGTCATAATATAGTTTTGACTAATGGCTTGTGCTTGAATTACATCAAAACTTAAAATAAACAAGAATACAATTGTATAAAAATATTTCATATCTTCTTATTTTTATTGTTTCCAAATTTTCTCTCCATATATTCTCTCTCCCAAGGAGATACGTAACAAATAACTTCCGGACGGATAATTTCCAATTGAAATACATTCCTGATAGTTTTCGCCAGAAACCACATTCCGTACTATTGCAGAGATTTGACGCCCCTGCAAATCATATAAACAAATATTCAAATCAGTTTCCCGCTCCACTGAGTAAAAAATGTGTAACTCACCTTGCTCGTCAATTATATATCGATAAGCTATTATTTCATCTTTATACTCTTTTTCTGACTTAACAGATTCTATCTCTTTTACTCTATCTTCATTCTCATTTCGAAAATTATTACGTTTTATCCAATTTACCATATCCTCATCCAAACCGTAATATTGCTCATGGGGAGGATAGTAATATGAAACTCCAAATTGTTCATAAGCCTCTTTTTTCTTAAAAAGGCGGGCCTGTTTTGTCTCAAATATGGGATAGCGATATCCATTAGCATACCAAAGCCAAGTATCTATCTCAAAATGAGTAGAGTCATTATTCAACCGATAATCAATACTATCCCTACAAATAACAAAGGGGATAGTATCAGTCGTAATCATATTATAGTTGAATATTGGCTCCATCTTTTCCACCACTTTTTTCGACAGATGTACGCGAAGAACATCTTGCAATGTATCTCCTTCAGGGAGAATCATTCTACCAACAGCATCTGCTTCAGTAGTAGCAACTCCTTGAATATGCACAGAAAAACGATCACAATAATGTCCTTTTCCATCATAGTAACTTGTAATACTACGCCCATAAGGGAAAGGAAATACGAGATAAGTTTCCGGTTCCCGATAGCTAATCAATGTTGTAGGATTCCTATATCCTAAAAGCTGCAACGTATCATTACGGTATTGATAATAATACATTGTACGGTGTTCTCTACTAATAAGCGTATCACCTCGCAACGTATCATACTTTAATGTATATTTTTCATTCAGAATCTCAAGATCGCTAAAATCCCATACAGCTGAAACTCCACTCATTCCCGGAGCTTTATAAGCAGCCTGCAATTTTACAATTCTATCTCCCTGCCGTGGTAAATTATAAAGAGCATTTAACGTTGTCTGGCTATATATTTTGCCTAATAGCACTCCTGTTAATAAAACAGATATGATTATCTTTATTCTCATAATGTATAAAAATTAATGGCTATAGTTATATCTATATTTTTCAATGGATATATCCTCATAAGTCTCTAAAATCTCATATAATCTCCCCAAAGTATCATAATGATAAGATCGGCTTTGACCTGCCGGGCTTACTATTTGTATTACTCCAACTAATGGTTGATGTATAAAAGTAGTAACATGGGCTTTATTCATTGAAGGATGTTGACGTAACAGATCTATTTTTGAACAGATATAGTCATCGTCAAAAGATTTACGTAAAGACGTAACAACGGCATCTGTAAGAAGGACCTTTACAGCTTCGTAGCTTGCATTTTTAATTTCAGCTATTGGGTACTGATTGTTATATCCCCATAAATAAACAGTCGAAAGTCCACTGTTATCTATTATCTGTACGGGGTTATCCACTTCATCATAAGTACAGGACATTTTTTCATAATATCCCGGCGCCATTACAAAACTATTTTTATTGACAGTGGAACTAACATATCCTGGTACACCCGAACCCAACAAACTGACAGACTCTACCTGTCCGGGATTATCAACCCTATAACGGGAAATGATACCACTTACTACTTTAGAAGTGATGCTATCTTCTTCAACCTCTTCTATTACAGCAGAAATATTATTTGCTGTTATCATTCTTTGTATAAAAGGAATAGCAGTACCATAGTAATACGGATAACGTCGAGTACGTGTACGGACTTGCCCATCCGAGGTATGTACCGTAGTTGTATTGAGTTGTGCTTGCTGATCATAAGTATAAGTCGTAGTTGTTACCAATTGGCGAGGACCATCATAAGTCGTTTCTGTAATCTTTTCCAAAAGAATATCACCGGAATTTATTTCTTCGGGGAAATGCTCAACAAGTCCATTACCAACCGGCAAATACCTTTCTATGTAAGACAATGTTAAAGGATCACTTATCTCTGCCTGGATATACGAATCCAAAATACTATTATAACGAGTCATATATATAATATTACGTTTATATGACTGAAGATTGTGGATCTTAATACCGCTGTTGAAAATCTTGTGCTTATACTCTTTAGAATGTATTAGTTTGTATTCACCATTTTCATATTTATATGTATTTTCTGCCTGAATTTTCCCAAGACGCCAATCTTCCTGAAAACTTTTCAGATTTGTGTCCAAGATCTGACTGCGGAGATGGAACCCATAAGCTTCGGGAGAGGTATAAATATATTCCTTTTTCCCATATTCAGAACCAACCGCATCTTCATACTCCGTTACTTTCTGATAATAGATAGGAGCTCCATTACCATAATACAAATCTTCGATAGCATTAGAATAAATAACCGTTTTAAGTGCTGTAGGATAATCTAAATACGTTTTATCGTAATGTTCATCAATGGGGGTATCACCTATATACAAAACATTTTGACGACATAAGAAAACGTTTTCAGATTCTGAGAAAGGAGCATGCAAACCGCGAATAATACCAGTCCCATCCTCTCCGTAAACATAATATTTCCTACTGGCAACTGTCCCGTCAGCTTGACAATTTAATATACTAGCTACTCGCGCGCCACCCGAAGGTATCGTACGCCAACCTCCATCTATACGATTACATTCAAATTCAAAATCTGTATATCCACCAGTTGGGTAGGTGATTCGTTTCAATAGACCTTTTAAAGCATATTGTGGTTGAACATTGTTTTCCATCTCCATATAAAGCAGATAATTTCCTCCTATAAAATAATTAAGAAGCATCTGATCTAAATAGTTATTACTTAAATAATGTGGAGTTTCTATTTGCATAAAAGGAACATTTATATCTACATTATCTGTACGATCGTGTGTCGTTCCGCGAAGTCCTCCCCAAAAGTCACAACCTATTGTAAAATTGCTAAAAGCATGCATACTTGAATAATCGAATTTATAAGTTTCGCTGGGATTTCCAACAATTTGAATCTTATCCAAATAGTTAGTCAGGCTATTTCTTTCTGCTGACACCTTCTGCCCGACACAAGTTTGAGTAAATGCTATTTCACGTACTTGTTGCTGCGAACTATCTACAATTTTTATAGAAGACAGATATTCATAAAGTGTGTTGTAATTGAATAACAATTTATTCCCATTAAACTTAATAACAGAGGGTACCAAACGTTCCTGAACACGTTTACCATTTACAGGTTGCATTTCACCCAGTTGGTATGTATTATCAACATAATCAGTTTCAGTATATACAGGAGGATTTACCCAATATTGCGGAAAAATAAATCGCGTATAATCCTGAGATACAGTATAATTGATCACATGAGGATAATTTATATTCTGAAAAGGTATTTTCTTAAGAATATCCTTTAGTGTTATTTCAGCACTCCCCGGAAACATATTTGAAATATCATCCGCAAAAAAGACCCGACGTACTTCAGTTAACCCATCAGGCTGCCCTAAAGGAACACTCATATTTTCATACAGTTCGGAACTCTCTACAAATGTATACGAAACTCTACTTGAAAGTTGACGATAAGAAAATTGTATTGTATCCAACTTTGAAGGAGATATTATCTCACGACATTTCCATGATGAAATATAAGTGTCCAAGTCTATACCAGGAGTTCCCGGATCATTTTTTTCTATAGTAGTAGTGGTTCCTCCAAATAAATAAACGGTACCATCCGTATCCGTTGCACGAAATCCTAAAGTAGAGGTTCCAGCACCTGTAGGAAGAATTACTTCAAATCTAATCCCAGTATAGGGTACTGGGACTAATGTTATTCCTTCATCCTTAGATTTTCGAAGATAAAAACAGCCCGATTTCTCCTTTAATCTATAATAATATTTATCAGATTGAGTATCAATCTCATTATTTAGCATTCGTAAACGATTATAAGGGGTATAAGTATTGGCAAAATCAAAATTTGTAAGTTTCCCAAATGGGACTCGCTCATACTCATTATAATAATAGCCGGACAATTGTCTAAAATCATCATGCCCCCTAATCTCTCGTACAATCTGAAAATCAGAACTCAGCGACCAGCCCAATCCTGTATAAGCACTTTCTTCTTTTGCCTTAAATCCTCCGGCATGATAGCTAATTACGAGCGGCAAACTACTTTCACGGCCTTTCATCTCAAAAAGAGGAATTTCTATCCGGGGAACACCTGTATTATAATCTACCGGGAAATTAATACACTTGGCTAAACTCGCAGCTTCTGGAGCAGGAGGAGGTTTTACCGGATAACTGAATTGTGAAGGAACACCTTGAGCCAATAAAGGGGATACAAATGGTCCTAATAGGATAATACAAAATAAATAATGGCTTTTCATAAGCGCTAAATTTAAAATTAACCATTGTAAAAATAGGCGATTTTTAACAAAATGGTTATCTGCATTATCTCAAATATTATCAATAAAGTATCTATTTCAAGAATATAAAACTTTCACTATAGAAAAAAGACAAATAAAACTATATAGGCCTCCTCTTTATCAAAAGGAATAGGTACAACCATATATCAAATAAAGATATATCACAATTCATTAATCATACATAGTTTTATCTATTTAGAACCAAAATTTATAAAAGAATTATCTAAATTAAACCCAATAAAGTAATAAAAAAAACTCATCGCCTTCCGGCGATGAGCATCTATAAAAATCTCAATATAAATCCACTATTACTTTTTCCTTCGTAAACGTTCCGTCAGCCTGTTGCACCGGCTCTTCCATTCTCCACTTCATAGTAACCGATTTACCCAAATAATCGAGAATCTGATAGAGCGTTTCGTTCCTGAAGGTAGCCCTATATTTATACTCTTTCCCCGATATATTATTAAATTGAATATCAATATTAAAATGACGTGACAATCTCTTCAACATATCAGGTAAAGGAGTATCTCTAAATATCAATTTACCGTCTTTCCAGGCTATCTTCTCAAATACATCAACCTCAGATTTGACATATTGCGACGCCTTTTTGTCATAAAGCAGACGTTCACCCGGCTGTAAAGACTCAGCTTCCTCATATCCGGGTATAAGTATATTTACATGTCCGGATTCCAGCACGGCCTCAACATAACCTTCATTTTCATAGGAACTGACATTAAAACGGGTTCCGGTTACAAACACACGCACTCCCGAAGGGGTATTAACATAAAAAGGATGCTCTTTATCAGATTGTACTTCAAAATATGCTTCGCCTTGCAAATCCACCTCGCGTATATTTTTGCTAAAGATAACCGGATAACGAAGGGTACTCCCCGAGTTTAGCCAAACGACCGAATTATCAGGCAATTCATAACGCACCACAGAACCTGTAGAAGCTGTTATACTCGCATATTGTATTTTTTCATCTAACGATTCATTAAAATACAAATACCCTAATATCACAGAGGAGAGAAATAAGGGCAAAGCCAGAAATGCAGCATACCGGACCAATTGGTGCTGCAATCTTTTATTCCTCTTTCTTCTTATCTGATTTTGAGTTTTCCCAAAAGCAGTTTGTACATCAATCGTTTCCATCTCTCTGATGTCATCTCCCAAAGCTAATGCCATCCGAAGGTCCTGAAATAGTCTTCGGTGCTCCTCCGACTCATTCAACAGGATCTCCACCTTCTTTTGCTCAGCTTCAGTGCATAAGCCTTTACAATAGCGAAAAAATAAATCTGAATCTTTATATTCCATTTGTTTTTAAGTTATCTTTTTCGTTTTTCAACTATTACCGGATAAATTATAATCGGGTAAATCGGTGGTCCGCTTAAACTATCTACTATTTGGGATGCCAATTTACTGTATTCTTGTCGAATAATTAATAAAAACATAGAACTAATTATCTCTAAGAATCATAAAATCATAAACAAACATACCTTCCACGGCTTTTCAATGCATACTTACCATCTATATTACAATTAAAACCACCTCCAAAGGACAACTCCTCTTCTATTTTTGAAAAAACAGTCCTAATCAGTACCTTTGCAAAGCACTATTTACTATTTTTGTGACGACTTTGGCTATGATACGACAATAAATACCCTAACAATAGATGCAATGAGAATACGCCTTCGCGAAAGTAATAACGAGAAAGAATTCAGAAAGCTGTATGAAGAATACTATGCTCCTTTCTGCCTGTATGCGAAGAGATTCATAAACGATATGACAGTCTGTGAAGACCTCGTTTCCGACGTATTTGTTTCCCTCTGGGATAAACGGGATTCAATCGAATTAAAAAAAGAGACAGCAACCGCATATCTGAAAATATGCGTGCGCAACAGTTGCCTCAACCACCTGAAACACATGGAATATGAATGGAACTACAATGAGTTCTGTCAAAAGCAGTCTCCCATCTATGCCACAGAGACAGACAGTGTATATACTTTGAACGAACTTTATGATATGCTATACAAAACACTGCAACGCCTTCCCGAAAACTACCGCATTGTATTTATCAAAAACTTCTTTGAAGGTAAAACGCATGTCGAAATTGCACATGAAATGAATCTTAGTGTAAAATCGATCAATCGATATAAACAGAAAACAATGGAATTACTCAGAGAAGAACTCAAAGAGTATCTGCCTGTATTGTTTCTAATAATATTACAGCACAGATTATAATCAACATTTTACAATTTTCTTTTTAGCAAGATATTTTTGATTATAATATTTCTCAATACAAAAGATACTATACCTACAACCCTTGTTATTACATTTTCACTACATTTAAACTACATCAGTAAACTATCACGAAGAAACACATACTCCTTCTCTCCAATTTTATAAAGACATGGCATAGTTTCAGGGAAATTTATATGAATCTTTCGATTTAAAACTTTTGTATCTAAATTAATACTATCCAGAGGAGGTATATAATACAATGAATCACGCAACAATGAATATATCTTCAGGGGATATTCACAATAAGAGACGCCATCAAATCTTAAAGGATCACATTTCAAAATTAAATTTATAGGAGCTCCTGTTTTACCCTCCTGTTCCGGAGCAAAGGGAGGAACATTATAAATCCCAGGAAAAACATCCAGAAGATCAATCTCAGAAACAGAAAATTCAAACGGCTGATCACCATTCTTAAGTAAAAAACGACTCTCAATATTTGAAGATAAATCTAAATAGAAAGAAGAATCAGATTTATTGTAAATCTCAATATACAGATATATTTCCAATAAATCAGAAAAAAGAGATACTGAGTTATCCTTACCACAAATCCGAACATACGAGATAGTCATATCCACTAAAGGATCTACCTTCACATCCTCTAAACAACGAAAATTACGTATAGCTTCTATATCGTAATAACTCTCCAGTTCTCTTTTTCGGGTAAACATACTTTTATCACACGACTTACATTTAAAAAAATACCATGTAAAATTACTATATTGCCCCCCTTCTAAATATGACCATATTTTATCTACTAGTTTACCAGGCAATTTTGGCTTACCCTGCAAATAAAACAAAAAAATATTTACCATTATATTCTATAATATCAGTTGGTTCTCGATCTTCAATTAATTCAGCAATAAAAGATCCATCTCCAATTATTACATAAGAATAAAAATCAGAATACGTAAGTCCTACAATCTGCGTAAATTGAGATAATGAATCAGTGTCAGCCAAATGTTTTAAATGATCTAATAACTCTTCATCTATTTTATTAGGATTTATATTTACCTGGCAACTGCTCAATAATATCACAACAAATATGCAACTTCTACTTATAATGTTTTGATACATCCAAATTACTTTATTCATAAACAATTTCACCACAAAAAAACAACAATCCAAACAAGGTCCTCAACTTCTGTCTATTCATAGTCCTATTTTTCTTTCTAACAAGATAATACAAAAATAAACAAAAACTTTTCACAAACATCATATCCATAATTATCAATTGTAAAAATAAACAATTCTTAGCAAAACTACTATCAGCATTCTCTCAAATATTATCAATAAAATATCTATATACAAAACAATAACCATTACCAAGAAAAAAAATAATACAAAACATTACTGTAACCTATCATCCTCCCTTATAATATCACATATAGATACTCAATTCAACCATCCTTTATTATATAAATCAAAAATAAAGAATTCATTCCTTTTAAACACCCTTCTTCTCTATAAATTCATTCATTATGAGAACTATACAAAATAACATACTTTAGACCTTCCAAAGCAGCTATTCTTTATTTGTATATCTACTAACTTTAGCATATCTTTGCTACATAATTTAAGACTAAAAACATCCCCATGTTTTCTACCAAAACACCCGGATGTTCTTATATAAAACATCCGCATGTTTTTATTCAGAACATCCGGATGTTTTAATAATAGATATCACAAGACAAGTATACAAGAACACAGTAATCTTGTACATAAAAACATTATTATCAATAATATAAAAAGTATATGTCTATCAACTATGTAGTAACCAAAAAGGTGGATAAAACGAAAGGAGAAGTAAAAGTACGTTATTATGCTACCACAAGGGCTATGCAAAAAAAACCTGTTGACAGTTCACAGATTGCAATGCAGTTAGCCGAAAGAAGTTCTCTGCAAGATGGAGATGTAATGTCGGTGCTGACACAGTTATCAGGGATCATCGCCGGACACTTGCACGAAGGCAGAACAGTAAGTATTGACGGATTGGGAAATTTCTTCCCGACCATTAGCAGTGAAGGAGTAGAAAAGCCGGAAGAGTGTACAGCTGACAAAGTGTGGGTAGCACGCATCGGATTCAAAGCGGCACCTGCTTTTTTAAAAAAGATACGAATAAAAACCAAATTCCTCAGTATCCAATTGCAGGAAGAAAGAAAAGCAACTGCTAAAAAAAAGAAAGCAGCAAAAGCGGGTAATGAGAAGTAAACGTAGGAAAAATAATAGGGAAAAAGAAAACGAAGAAGCATTTAACAATCTGTTGAAAACTTTATTTCACATTTTCTATCAGAGAGATTCTTTTTTCTTTGAGAAATACGTATTTTTGCCGACACTTGCTTATATAATAAGGTGAAACAGATGAAGAAAGAACAAGAGGAATTGACATATCACGTACCGGTATTACTAAAAGAAAGCGTAGACGGAATGAATATTCACCCCGGTGGAACGTATGTAGACGTTACTTTCGGTGGTGGCGGACATTCACGGGAGATACTTTCACGCTTAGAAAAAGGCGGACGTTTGCTGGGTTTTGACCAGGACGAGGATGCCGAACGGAACATTGTCAATGACCCACATTTCACATTTGTACGAAGTAACTTTCGCTATTTACATAACTTTCTTCGTTATTATGAAATAGAAGAAGTGGATGCTATATTGGCAGATTTAGGGGTATCATCTCATCACTTTGATGACAGCGAACGAGGATTTTCATTTCGCTTTGACGGAGCATTGGATATGCGTATGAACAAACGGGCAGGACTTACAGCTGCTGATGTTTTAAATACCTATGATGAAGAACGATTAGCGGATCTTTTTTATCTGTACGGAGAATTAAAAAACAGTCGTAAACTGGCATCGGTTATAGTAAAATCCCGTGCTTCCAGACAGATTAAGACAATAGGTGAGTTTCTGGAAATCATCAAACCGCTATTTGGACGTGAACGGGAAAAGAAGGAATTAGCCAAAGTGTTTCAGGCACTCCGTATAGAGGTAAACCAGGAAATGGAAGCATTGAAAGAGATGTTGCTGGCAGCAACGGAAGCACTAAAACCGGGTGGAAGATTAGTAGTAATCACTTATCATTCGTTGGAAGACCGAATGGTAAAAAACATCATGAAAACCGGTAATGTTGAAGGTAAAGCAACACAAGATTTTTTTGGAAATCTGCAAACTCCATTCAAACTGGTAAACAATAAAGTAATTGTCCCGAATGAGGAAGAGATAGAACGTAATCCGAGATCACGAAGTGCCAAATTAAGAATAGCGGAAAAGAAATAAAAGAGAAGCTTGTAGGTAAATTAAAATCAGGCTGTCTAAAAGGTAAGTAAACTAAAATAAAGACAACAATGGAAGAAGAAAAGATAACAAAAGAAGAGCCGAAAGGAGGTAAAAAGAAAAAAAGAACCTCCCTGAAAAGTATTCTTGGAGGAGATATTCTGGCAACAGACTTTTTCCGCCGCCAAACGAGGCTGCTGGTACTTATCATGATATTTATTATCTTCTACATCCATAACCGATATGCCAGCCAGCAACAACAGATTGAAATAGACCGGCTTAAAAAAGAACTTATCGACATAAAATATGATGCACTGACACGTAGTTCGGAGTTGATGGAAAAAAGTCGCCAGTCGCGTATCGAAGAATACATCTCGACTAAAGAAAGTGATTTGCAGACTTCGACCAATCCACCGTATGAAATCAAAAAATGAAGTACATAGAGAACAGGTAACTTTAAATAGTAAATCGTTAAACAGTTAATAGTCTTGGCAGTTAATAAAAAAAATATAATGACCCGTTACTTCTTCGTCATCCTCATCATGGGGTTGGTGGGAGTAGCAATTGTTGTAAAGGCAGGCATTACCATGTTTGCCGAACGACAATACTGGCAGGATGTAGCAGACCGTTTTGTAAAGGAGAATGTTACCGTAAAGCCGAACCGGGGTAATATTATCTCATCCGACGGTAAATTAATGGCAAGTTCACTGCCGGAATATCGTATCTACATGGACTTTAAAGCTGGTGCTCCTGCTAAAATAGACTCACTTAAAAAACACATGGATGAGATTTGCGAAGGATTACACCAGATATTTCCTGATAAAAGTGCTGCCGAGTTTAAAGCGCATCTTCAAAAGGGAATAAAAAAAGGAAGCCGGAACTACCTGCTCTATCCCAAACGAATCTCCTACATTCAATACAAAGAAGCCAAACGCCTGCCTGTTTTTAACATGAACAAATACAAAGGCGGGTTTCATGAACTGGCATACAACCAACGTAAGAAGCCATTCGGTTCTTTGGCCGCCCGTACCTTAGGGGATCTTTATGCTGACACAGCACAAGGTGCAAAGAATGGAATTGAATTGGCTTTTGATACATTGCTAAAAGGACGGGACGGAATCACACACCGTCAGAAGGTAATGAACAAATACCTTAATATCGTAGATATTCCTCCCATAGATGGTTGTGATCTCATCACTACAATTGATGTAGGAATGCAGGATATTTGTGAAAAGGCATTGGTGGACAAATTGAAAGAGTTAAATGCCAGTGTAGGCGTTGTTGCATTGATGGAGGTTTCAACAGGAGAAGTCAAAGCGATTGTCAACATGATGAAAGCCGCAGACGGTAACTATTACGAGATGCGTAACAATGCTATCAGTGACATGCTTGAGCCGGGATCTACTTTCAAGACTGCTTCTATCATGGTAGCCTTGGAAGACGGGCACATTACTCCTGATTATGAAGTAGATACGGGAAACGGTATTAAAATGATGTATGGACGTGCCATGAGAGACTGGAACTGGCATCGTGGCGGATACGGAAGAATCAATGTAACACGTATTCTTGAAGTATCATCTAACGTGGGAACTTCAAGTATCATAGACCAATTCTATCATGACAAACCACAAAAGTTTGTAGATGGGCTGAAACGTATGAGCATTGACCAACCGCTACATTTACAGATATCAGGAGAAGGTAAACCCAATATTAAAGGGCCCAAAGAACGTTATTTTGCAAAAACAACTCTTCCCTGGATGAGCATTGGTTATGAAACTCAGGTACCACCCATGAATATCCTGACATTCTATAATGCCATTGCAAATAATGGTGTTATGGTACGCCCCAAATTTGTAAGAGCAGCTGTAAAGGATGGAGAAGTAGTAAAAGAGTTTCCAACAGAAGTGATTAATCCGAAAATCTGTTCAGACAATACATTAAAGCAGATACAGGAAATTCTGTACAAAGTTGTTCATCAGGGATTGGCAGGACCGGCAGGTAGTAAGCAGTTTGCCGTTTCGGGAAAAACAGGTACGGCACAGATCTCACAAGGTGCTGCCGGATATAAGACAGGAAGAACAAATTATCTGGTTAGTTTCTGTGGATATTTCCCTTCGGAAGCTCCGAAATATAGTTGTATTGTTTCTATTCAGAAACCCGGGTTACCAGCATCGGGAGGTTTGATGGCAGGTAGCGTATTTGGTAAAATCGCAGAAAGAGTATATGCAAAAGACCTGCGTTTGCCCTTGACAAATGCCATCGATACAAATAGCGTAGTCATTCCCAACGTAAAAGCCGGAGAGATGAATGACGCCAAACGAGTACTGGATGAGCTGAACATACAAAGCCAAAGTAAATTTGACTTAAAGAGTGGTAAAGAGACTTGGGGAAGTACACATGTAGCACCCAAAAGTGTTATCTTAGAAAGTAGAGACCTCATGCGGGATTTTGTACCAAGCGTTATAGGTATGGGGGCAAAAGATGCCGTTTATTTGCTTGAAAGCAGGGGGATGAGAGTAAAACTGGTAGGTGTAGGCAAGGTGAAAAGCCAGTCGATAGCTAACGGAACGAGAGTAAAGAAGGGACAAACAATAACACTCGTACTGCATTAGAGAAATTGAACTGAAGATTTTGAATAAGTACGTGTCAACCGAATATAAAAAAGAAGATGAAGTTAAATGAATTATTAAAAGCTATTCAACCGATACAAATTGTCGGAGCTTCGGACATAGAAATAACAGGAGTCAACATTGATTCCAGACAAGTGGAGGTAGGCCATTTGTTTATGGCTATGCGTGGCACACAGACAGACGGACATGCATATATTCCTGCAGCAATTGAAAAAGGAGCTATAGCTGTGCTTTGTGAAGATATGCCTGAACATCCGGAAGAAGGTATCACCTATATACAAGTGAAAGACAGCGAAGACGCAACCGGTAAAGTTGCTACTACTTTCTTTGGAGATCCTACTTCAAAAGTGGAATTGGTGGGTGTAACCGGAACAAACGGAAAAACAACAATCGCTACCTTATTATATAATACATTCCGTTATTTCAGATATAAAGTAGGACTCATCTCAACGGTATGTAACTATATTGATGATGAAGCGATTCCGACTGAGCATACCACTCCTGACCCTATCACACTAAACCGATTGCTGGGAACAATGGCTGATGAAGGCTGTAAATACGTTTTCATGGAGGTAAGCTCCCACTCCATTGCTCAGAAACGTATCAGTGGTTTAAAGTTTGCAGGAGGTATTTTCACCAACCTGACCCGTGACCATCTGGATTATCATAAGACAGTAGAAAACTATCTGAAAGCAAAGAAAAAATTCTTTGATGACCTACCCAAGAGTGCATTCAGCCTAACTAACCTGGATGATAAAAACGGGTTGGTTATGACACAGAACACACGTTCGAAGGTGTATACCTACTCTCTGAGGAGTTTGAGTGACTTCAAAGGCAGAGTGTTAGAATCACATTTTGAAGGAATGTTGCTTGATTTCAATAACCATGAATTGATGGTACAATTCATAGGTAAATTCAATGCTTCTAATCTTCTGGCTGTATTTGGTGCAGCAGTGTTGCTTGGTAAGAAAGAAGAAGACGTACTGGTAGCACTCAGTACACTCCATCCGGTAGCCGGACGTTTTGATGCCATTCGTTCGCCACTGGGATATACAGCGATTGTTGATTATGCACATACTCCGGATGCTCTGATAAATGTACTGAATGCCATTCATGGAGTACTCGAAGGAAAAGGAAAAGTGATTACCGTAGTAGGTGCCGGAGGTAACCGCGACAAAGGTAAACGTCCTATTATGGCCAAAGAAGCTGCCAAAGCAAGCGATCGCGTTGTCATTACATCAGACAACCCCCGTTTTGAAGAACCTCAGGATATCATAAATGATATGCTGGCTGGTTTGGACACAGAGGACAGAAAGAAAACAATCAGTATTACAGACCGTAAAGAGGCTATTCGCACCGCTTGTATGCTGGCTGAAAAAGGAGATGTAATTCTTGTTGCCGGAAAAGGGCATGAGAACTATCAGGAGATAAAAGGAGTGAAACATCACTTTGATGATAAAGAGATATTAAAAGAGTTATTTTCATTGACAATTTAACAATTTACTATTTACGATTGGAGTTACCATTGTAAAAGAAGTGATTTAAATCGTAAATAGTAAATCGTCCAATAGTAAATAAAATCATGTTATACTATCTATTTGAGTGGCTACATAAATTAAACTTCCCCGGAGCGGGAATGTTTGGATATACATCTTTCCGTGCATTGATGGCTATCATTCTGGCACTGCTGATTTCAAGTATCTGGGGTGATAAGTTTATCAATTTGCTGAAACGAAAGCAAATCACGGAAACACAGCGTGATGCTAAAATCGATCCTTTTGGCGTCAACAAAGTAGGTGTGCCCAGTATGGGAGGTGTTATCATCATTGTAGCCATTTTGATACCTTGCCTGCTGCTTGGAAAACTACATAATATCTATATGATATTAATGCTCATTACCACTATATGGCTAGGATCATTGGGATTTGCCGATGACTATATCAAAATATTCAAAAAAGACAAAGAAGGATTACACGGTAAGTTTAAAATTATCGGTCAGGTAGGATTAGGGCTGATTGTCGGATTAACCCTATACCTCAGCCCGGATGTGGTAATTCGTGAAAACATCGAAATACAAACTCCCGGACGTGAAATGGAAGTTATACATGGGACAAATGATCTCAAGTCTACTCAGACTACCATTCCGTTCTTCAAAAGTAATAACCTCGACTATGCGGATCTGGTAGCTTTTATGGGTGATCATGCTCAAACAGCCGGTTGGATATTGTTCGTTATCATCACCATCTTTGTGGTGACAGCCGTATCCAACGGAGCCAATCTGAATGATGGTATGGACGGCATGGCCGCAGGTAACTCTGCCATCATCGGATTAACATTGGGAATACTGGCATATGTATCGAGCCACATTGAATTCGCGGGATACCTGAACATCATGTATATCCCCGGTTCGGAAGAACTGGTAATCTTCATCTGTGCATTTATCGGTGCACTGATAGGATTCTTATGGTACAATGCATATCCGGCACAAGTATTTATGGGAGATACGGGCAGCTTAACAATTGGCGGTATTATTGCCGTATTTGCCATCATTATACACAAAGAATTACTGATTCCGATTCTTTGTGGTGTGTTCCTGGTAGAAAACCTGTCGGTCATTCTGCAACGTGCCTATTATAAAATTGGTAAACGAAAAGGAGTGAAACAACGCCTCTTTAAACGTACGCCTATACACGACCATTTCCGTACATCAATGAATCAGATAGAAGACGGATGCCGGGTAGTGTTTACCAAACCGGATAATCTGTTTCACGAATCCAAAATCACAGTTCGCTTTTGGATTGTGACAATTGTACTGGCAGCCATAACGATTATTACATTAAAGATAAGATAAATAAGGATTCAATGCGTCAATATGCCTATGTGCCGATTAAGAAAAGCCAATGGAATAATGAAGCAGAACCCCAAAGATAATAGAGAGAATTAACCGGATTATTAACCATTAAAGTTTGTGCACTGCCATTGATGCATTAGCATATTGGCCTATTAGCACATTATTGAGAATGAAAAGAGTTGTAATTTTAGGAGCAGGTGAAAGCGGCGCAGGTGCTGCCGTATTGGCCAAGGTAAAAGGATTCGAGACGTTTGTATCAGATATGTCCGCCATTAAGGACAAATACAAGAAACAACTCGACAACCACGGTATTGCCTGGGAAGAAGGTCATCATACCGAAGAATTGATTCTGAATGCCGACGAGGTAGTAAAAAGCCCGGGGATTCCGAATGACGCTCCATTGATTCTGAAACTAAAAGCACAAGGCACGCCGATCATATCGGAAATAGAATTTGCCGGACGCTATACGGATGCAAAAATGGTTTGCATCACCGGATCAAACGGAAAAACTACAACAACCAGCCTCATTTATCACATTTTTAAAAGTGCAGGACTAAATGTGGGACTGGCAGGAAATATAGGAAAAAGCCTGGCTTTGCAAGTAGCAGAAGGCAAACATGATTATTATGTAATCGAACTAAGTTCATTTCAATTGGACAATATGTACGAATTCCGTGCAAATATCGCTGTTCTGATGAATATTACACCGGATCACCTGGATCGTTACGATCACTGTATGCAAAATTATATCGATGCAAAATTCCGCATTACTCAAAATCAAACTCAGGACGATGCTTTCATTTTCTGGAATGACGACCCTATCATCAAACGAGAGCTGGAAAAGCATGGTATAAAGGCACATTTATACCCATTCGCGGCTGTAAAAGAGGATGGAGCGATTGCCTATGTGGAGGATAATGAGGTAAAAATCACGGAGCCAATTGCGTTCAACATGGAACAAGAGAAGTTGGCACTGACCGGACAACATAATCTCTATAACTCATTAGCAGCAGGTATCTCGGCCAATCTTGCCGGTATTACAAAAGAAGATATCCGCAAAGCATTGTCGGATTTTAAAGGCGTGGAACACCGTTTAGAGAAGGTAGCCCGTGTAGGTGGTATTGATTTTATCAATGACTCCAAAGCTACCAATGTAAACTCTTGCTGGTATGCTCTGCAAAGTATGACAACCAAAACCGTGCTTATACTTGGTGGTAAGGATAAAGGAAATGACTATACAGAAATAGAAGATCTGGTACGCGAGAAATGTTCGGCATTAGTGTATCTGGGATTGCACAATGAAAAGCTACATGCTTTTTTCGACCGGTTCGGATTACCGGTAGCCGATGTACAGACCGGCATGAAAGACGCAGTAGAAGCTGCATATAAACTGGCTAAAAAAGGTGAAACCGTACTGTTAAGTCCTTGTTGTGCCTCCTTCGATCTCTTCAAGAGTTACGAAGACCGTGGCGACCAGTTCAAAGAGTACGTTCGCGCCCTCTAATTTTTAATCTTTAATTTTTAATTAAAACAGTGGATCTATTAAAGAACATATTCAAGGGCGATAAGGTAATCTGGATTATCTTCCTCTGCCTCTGCCTCATCTCAATCATTGAGGTGTTTTCGGCAGCCAGCACCCTGACGTATAAGAGCGGGGACCACTGGGGACCGATCACACAGCATTCTATCATCCTGATGGTGGGGGCCGTTGTTGTAGTGTTGATGCACAATATCCCTTATAAATGGTTTCAGGTATTTCCTGTTTTCCTATACCCTGTCTCTGTTGTACTGTTAGCTTTCGTTACGCTGATGGGTGTTATCACAGGCGATCGCGTCAATGGTGCAGCACGTTGGATGTCGTTCATGGGATTACAGTTCCAGCCATCGGAACTGGCAAAGATGGCTGTGGTCATTGCAGTTTCTTTTATTCTATCCAAAAGACAGGATGACGAAGGAGCCAATCCGAAAGCATTCAAATACATCATGATTATCACCGGGCTTGTTTGCCTGTTGATTGCTCCGGAAAACCTTTCAACAGCAATGTTGCTATTCGGGGTCGTATTTCTGATGATGTTTATCGGACGGGTAGCAGCGCGGAAACTACTTCTTTTAATAGGTTCATTGGGATTGGTAGGTGTAATTGGTGTCGTATTTCTGTTAGCAATCCCAAAGGACTCGGATATTCCTTTCCTGCACCGTTTTGACACATGGAAAAGCCGTATTACCAACTTCACAGAAAAAGAGGAAGTACCGGCTGCTAAGTTTGATATAGACAAAGATGCCCAGATAGCGCATGCCCGTATTGCTATTGCAACAAGTAATTTTGTTGGTAAAGCACCTGGCAACTCTATTCAACGCGACTTTTTAAGTCAGGCATTCTCTGATTTTATTTTTGCCATCATTATAGAAGAGCTTGGCTTAATAGGAGGAGCTTTCGTAGTTTGCTTATATATCTGGCTACTGGTACGTGCCGGACGCATAGCCCAAAAATGCGAACGAACGTTCCCTGCTTTTCTGGTCATGGGTATAGCACTCATGTTGGTATCGCAAGCAATTTTAAATATGATGGTAGCCGTTGGTTTATTCCCGGTGACAGGTCAGCCTCTGCCACTTATCAGTAAAGGAGGTACTTCAACTTTAATAAACTGTGCTTATATAGGTATGATACTGAGCGTAAGTCGTTATACTGCGTATCTTGAAGAGCAGAAAGAACGTGACGCACAACTACAGATGCAGATAGCAGCAGAAACAACCGAGGCTCAGATTGTTGCAGAACCTACAGCACAGGTGTTGAATAGTGATGCAGAGTTCGAGAAAGAAAAATAGTTAAGAGCTACAGGTCATTGTGTCCCGATATCCTATGATATCCATAATCAGTAGTTCACTAAAATAATGTATAATGGAAAAAGAGCTTAGAATTATCATCAGTGGCGGTGGTACAGGAGGACATATCTTTCCGGCTGTATCCATCGCCAATGCCATAAAAGAGCAGTGTCCTGATGCTAAAATATTATTCGTTGGTGCTGAAGGCCGGATGGAAATGCAACGCGTACCTGACGCCGGTTATGAGATTATCGGACTGCCGGTTGCCGGATTCGACCGCAAACGCCTGTGGAAGAACTTCGCTGTACTCATTAAACTGGCGCGTAGCCAATGGAAAGCAAAAAGTATCATTAAGAAGTTTCGCCCTCAGGTAGCAGTAGGCGTTGGTGGTTATGCCAGCGGACCAACTCTGAAAATGGCGGGTATGATGGGAGTTCCAACTCTGATACAAGAACAAAATTCTTATGCAGGAGTAACCAATAAGTTATTAGCAAAGAAAGCATGTAAAATATGCGTAGCGTATGATGGCATGGAAAAATTCTTTCCGGCGGATAAAATACTGATGACAGGAAACCCGGTTCGCCAAAATCTGTTCACCAATATTCAGAATCGGGAAGAAGCCATACAAACTTTCGGACTCAGTCCGGAAAAGAAAACAATACTGATCTTGGGAGGTAGCCTTGGCGCACGTACCATTAATAATACGCTGATAGCAGGGTTACAAACCATAAAAGAGACAAGCAGCATTCAATTCATCTGGCAAACAGGAAAAATATATTACCAACAAGTAATGGAAGCTGTTAAGACAGCAGGAGAAATTCCGAATCTGTATGTAGCAGACTTTATTAAAGACATGGCTACAGCTTATTCAGCAGCTGATTTGGTGATCTCCCGGGCTGGTGCGGGTTCTATATCAGAGTTCTGCCTGCTGAACAAACCGGTTATTCTGGTTCCTTCGCCTAATGTAGCTGAAGACCATCAGACTAAGAATGCATTGGCCTTGGTCAATAAGCAGGCTGCCATATATGTAAAAGATGTAGAAGCAGAAGAGAAACTGTTGTCCGTAGCATTAGAAACAATTACCAATGCTACGAAATTAAAAGATTTAAGTGAGAATATAGCAAAGTTAGCATTGCCGGACTCTGCTACTATCATAGCAAAAGAAGTGATAAAATTAGCACAACAATGAATATCGAAACTATAAAATCAGTCTATTTTGTTGGTGCCGGTGGCATCGGAATGAGTGCACTTGTACGCTACTTTCTTTCCAAGGGAAAATTCGTAGCCGGTTATGACCGTACTCCCAGTGAACTAACTGAGTGCCTTATTGCCGAAGGTGCACAAATACACTACGAAGAAGATGTAGACCTGATTCCCGAAGTATGTAAAGACAAAGAAAGTACACTCGTTGTACTGACACCCGCCGTACCACAGGAACATGCCGAACTGGTTTATTTCCGTAACAACGGTTTTGAAATACAGAAACGTGCCCAAGTATTAGGAACCATTACGCACTCCAGCAAAGGGCTTTGCGTAGCCGGGACCCATGGAAAGACAACTACTTCGACGATGACTGCACATTTGTTACATCAGTCACATGTAGGTTGTACAGCTTTCTTAGGAGGAATTTCCAAGAATTATGGAACTAACCTGCTACTTTCGAAGACAAGTCCGTACACTGTAATCGAAGCGGATGAATTTGACCGTTCCTTCCATTGGTTATCTCCGTTTATGTCCGTCATCACATCTACGGATCCCGATCATCTGGATATCTATGGAACAGCAGAAGCATACCTTGAAAGTTTTGAGCACTACACCACGCTTATTCAGCCAGGTGGCGCATTGATTATTCGCAAAGGTATTTCGCTGCAACCTCAGGTACAGCAAGGAGTGAAAGTATATACTTATTCGCGCGACGAAGGCGATTTCCATGCTGAAAATATTCGTATCGGAAACGGTGAGATCTTCATTGACTTTGTCGGACCGGATGTACGTATCAACGATATCCAATTAGGGGTACCCATAAGTATCAACATCGAAAATGGAGTGGCTGCCATGGCACTTGCTCATCTGAATGGTGTCACTAATGAAGAAATTATACAAGGTATGGCAAGTTTCCATGGAGTGGACCGCCGTTTTGATTTTAAAATCAAGAACGATCGCGTAGTCTTTCTGAGTGATTATGCTCACCATCCGTCAGAGATCAAACAGAGTGTTCTGTCTATCCGCGAATTGTATAAAGACAAAAAGATTACAGCTATCTTCCAACCTCATCTATATACACGTACACGTGATTTCTATAAAGATTTTGCAGATAGTTTATCCCTCTTGGACGAAGTAATTCTGGTAGATATCTATCCGGCGCGTGAACAGCCCATACCGGGAGTGACCAGCCAACTGATTTATGATAATCTCCGTCCCGGTATTGAAAAATGTATGTGTAAAAAAGAAGAGATACTGAATATCCTGGAAAACAAGAACATAGAAGTATTAATCACTCTTGGAGCTGGTGACATAGACAACTATGTTCCATCTATTACAGAAAAATTAAATACAAGATTGAACAAACCTCAATCATAAATTGTAAATCGTATAATTGTAAATGTCATTATGCTGAAACGGATTCTTTTATCCCTCGTCCTGTTGCTCGTCACTGCCTATCTGTGTATAGCCGTGACAGTATTCAACCGTAAACCGGCCAACCAGGTTTGTCGTGACATGGAATTAATTATCAAGGACACGGTTTATGCCGGTTTCGTAACCAAAGACGAAGTAGCCGGAATATTACAAAAGAAAGGAATCTATCCCGTAGGAAAGAAAATGGAACGCATCCAGACTAAAACCCTGGAACGGGAACTGGATAAACACCCGCTTATTGACGAAACAGAATGCTACAAAACTCCCAGTGGCAAACTCTGTGTAGAAGTTAAACAGCGTATTCCAATCCTCCGTATCATGAGTAATAATGGCGAGAACTATTATGTAGATAACAAAGGAACCATCATGCCACCCGAAGCCAAATGCGTAGCTCGCCGGACAATTGTAACCGGAAATGTAGAAAAGTCGTTTGCAATGAGGGATTTATATAAGTTTGGTGTATTTTTGCAGAACAATCCGTTCTGGGATGCTCAGATAGAACAAATTCATGTATTACCCGGTAAGGATATTGAATTGGTACCACGGGTAGGTGATCATATTGTCTATCTTGGAAAACTGGAACACTTTGAAGATAAACTGGATCGCCTGAAAACATTCTATGGAAAAGCCTTGAACGAGGTGGGATGGAATAAATATTCACGCATCAGTCTGGAGTTCAGTAACCAGATTATCTGCACCAAGCATCAATGATGAATGCCTGCGCGCAGCCAATTGTAAATAGTAAATTGTAAAATCGTAAATAAGAAATATGGCAACAACAGAATTTATCGCCGCTATTGAACTGGGTTCATCAAAGGTTACCGGCATTGCCGGAAGAAAGAACAGTGACGGAAGTATGCAGGTGTTGGCTTATGCCAAAGAAGATTCTTCTTCGTTCATCCGAAAAGGAATTATCTATAATCTGGATAAGACAGCCCAAAGCCTTACGTCCATCATTAATAAGTTGGAAGGCGATCTGAAAAACTCAATCGCCAAGGTATATGTAGGTATCGGCGGACAATCACTCCGTACCGTACGGAATGTCGTAAGCCGTGACCTGAACGAAGAAACAATCATCTCGCAAGAGTTAGTGGATGCTATCTGCGATGAGAATCTGGAAATTCCGTTGGTAGACATGGATATATTGGATGTTGCCCCACAGGAATATAAGATCGGAAACAACCTGCAAGCAGATCCTGTAGGAGTGGCCGGTAGCCATATAGAGGGACGTTTCCTGAATATCGTAGCACGGGCTTCGATCAAAAAGAATCTGGAACGCTGTTTCGAACAGGCTAAAATAGAGATAGCCGACCTGCTTATCTCTCCATTAGTAACTGCCAATGCCGTACTAAGCGAAAGTGAACGCCGTTCGGGCTGTGCGCTTATCGACTTCGGAGCTGACACCACTACGATCTCTGTTTATAAAAATAATATTCTTCGTTTCCTCACTGTTTTGCCGTTAGGTGGAAACAGCATTACACGTGACATTACTTCCATGCAGATGGAAGAGGAAGAAGCCGAACGCCTGAAAATAACTTTCGGAAATGTAATGTACGAGGAAGAAGAAAGTGAAGAAGCTGCTACCTGCCAACTCGAAGATGGAAGCCGTACAGTCGAGTTACAAGCATTAAACAACATTATCGAAGCGCGGGCAGAAGAAATCATCACCAATGTATGGAATCAAATCCAGTTATCAGGATACGATGACAAATTATTGTCCGGTATTATCATCACCGGTGGAGCCGCTAATCTAAAAAATCTGGACACCATGCTTCGCAAAAGGAGTAAGATTGAAAAGATACGGACTGCCAGGAGTATCCGTAATACGATACAGACAGACAGTGATCTGATAAAGAAAGACGGCACTCAAAACACATTGTTCGGTTTGCTGTTTGAAGGAAAAGAGAACTGCTGTCTGGTAGAAACACGTCCTGTAACTCATTCGCAACCTGTCATAACCGAACCGGTCAATATGTTCGAAGAAGATGAAGCACTGAAAGAACAGGAAGCTGCCGCCCGCGAAGCAAAGAAGAAGAAAGATGAAGAAGATAAACGACGCCGGGACGAAGACAGACGCCGTAAAGAAGAAGAAAAACGTAAAAAGGAAGAGGCACGAAAGAAGAAAAAAGAGGGTCCCAGTTGGTTTGAAAAGACTTTTAACAAGATTTCTAACGAGATCTTCTCGGATGACGATATGAAATAATAGTAAATTGTAAATAGAAAACGTACCTTAGTGTCAATATCAGATAATGGTCATGACCATAGGGAATAAATAATAAAAGGGTATACATGACGTAACATTCGTTCTCTGTAATACAGATAATCAGGCATTGGCAGAATCACCCGTGCCGGTGAAGCTACAATTAGGTCGAAACATTACGGAAGGTCTGGGAGCCGGTAACCGTCCCGACCGGGCACGTGATGCAGCCGAAGAAAGTATCGAAGACATCAAAACCCTACTGAATGATGGTACCAAAATGGTATTTATCACTGCCGGAATGGGAGGAGGAACAGGAACCGGTGCTGCTCCTGTTATAGCCCGTATCGCTAAGGAAATGGATATCCTGACTGTAGGTATCGTAACTATCCCTTTCATCTTCGAAGGAGAAAAGAAAATCATCCAGGCATTGGATGGCGTAGAGCGTATCGCCCAACATGTAGATGCCCTGTTGGTTATCAACAATGAGCGTCTGAGAGAGATCTATTCAGATCTCACTTTTATGAATGCATTCGGAAAAGCGGATGATACACTTTCTATCGCAGCCAAAAGTATAGCTGAAATTATCACCATGCGCGGTACGGTAAATCTGGACTTTGCAGATGTAAAAACAATCTTGAAAGATGGTGGCGTAGCCATTATGAGTACCGGTTTCGGAGAGGGTGAAAATCGTGTGACAAAGGCCATCGATGATGCCCTGCACTCACCACTACTGAACAACAACGATATATTCAACGCAAAGAAGGTCATGCTGAATGTTTCTTTCTGTCCTAACTCAGAACTGATGATGGAAGAAATGAACGAAATTCACGAGTTCATGAGCAAATTCCGTGAAGGCGTAGAAGTTATCTGGGGTGTGGCTATGGACAATTCACTGGATAAGAAAGTAAAAATAACCGTGCTTGCTACCGGATTTGGTGTAGAAGATGTGCCAGGTATGGACAGTGTGCTCGAGAAACGTAGCCAGGAAGAAGAAGAACGCCAACTCCAACTGGAAGAAGAGAAGGAGAAAAACAAAGAGCGTATTCGCAAAGCATATGGCGAAAGTGCCAGCAGCATTGGAAGTAAGAATATCCGTAAACGTCGTCATATCTATATTTTCAGTGCTGAAGATCTGGATAATGACGATATCATTGCAATGGTAGAAGATTCACCAACCTACCAGCGTGATAAAACCACTCTTGGCAAAATCAGAGCAAAAGCAGCTTTGGAAGAAGAGATCGCAACGGAAGAAGCCGTGGACGAAAGCGGACTAATCACTTTTTAAATTGATAATTAAAGAGATAAGAGTTTTTTTTAATTGTAAATTGTAAATCGCTAAATTGTAAATATAGTTATGGATTTATTCGAAAGGGTCAGCGAAGACATTAAAAACGCAATGAAGGCCAAAGATAAAGTAGCCCTTGAAACACTGAGAAATGTAAAGAAATTCTTTCTGGAAGCTAAAACAGCTCCGGGAGCAAATGATATTCTGACAGATGATGCTGCTTTAAAGATCATCCAGAAACTAGTTAAACAGGGAAAAGACTCAGCAGAAATTTATATCGGACAAGGACGTCAGGACCTGGCAGACGGTGAATTGGCACAAGTAAAGGTTATGGAAGCTTATCTACCCAAACAGATGACACCAGAAGAACTGGAAGCAGCGCTAAAAGAAATCATTGCGGAAACAGGTGCTACAAGCGGCAAAGACATGGGTAAAGTAATGGGGGTTGCTTCCAAGAAACTTGCCGGACTGGCAGAAGGTCGCGCTATATCTGCAAAAGTTAAAGAATTACTCGGTTAATTCCTGAATATATAGGAGATTTATTCTACAATTAAACCGAAATAAATAGTTTTTTTAAAAGTCCCGGAAAGAGAATATAGATCTCTTTCCGGGGCTTTTTTCATGCTATTCAACAAAATTACATTTATTTTAAACAAAATTAAAACCCAAAAATCAGAATTAAAAATAACGACAACGAAGCTGAAAGTAAAAAAAGAAATATAATATTACATTGCGAACACTAAAACCTAAGTATTAATCTTATATTCAAACACGTATGAAAAATGTATTACGCTACATCTTTCTTGGATTATGTACCTGTTTCACTCTGCAGGTATACGCACAAGGAAGTATTGAAGTTACTGGTCAGGTAGTTGATGCCGATCAGGAAGGTTTACCCGGTGCAAATATCCTTATTAAAGGAACAACAGTAGGAACCACGACCGATATAGATGGCAACTACAAACTTACCGTTACTAATCCCGATCAAGCCGTGTTAGTATTCTCTTTTATAGGCCTCGACTCCAAAGAAGTGGCCGTAAAAAATCAACGAAAAATTAATGTCACTCTTGAATCATCGGCGGTTGAGCTGGAAGAAGTCGTAAAAATCGGATATGCTACTGTGAAGCGGAAAGATCTGACAGGTTCTGTGTCTTCAGTAAAAGCCAGTGAGCTGGCAGCTGTACCTATTTCAGACGTAACCCAGGCATTAAGCGGTAAAGTGGCCGGCGTACAGGTAATCCGTTCACAAGGTTCACCTGATGCAGATGTATCTATAAAAGTACGTGGAGGTACATCGATCACACAAAGCAATGAGCCTCTTTATATTATTGACGGTTTCCCCTCGGAAGATGGGTTGAAAGGTATAGAAGCTAATGATATTGAATCAATTGACATTCTGAAAGATGCTTCGTCGACAGCCATCTATGGAGCAAGAGGAGCAAATGGTGTGGTTCTGGTAACAACGAAAGGTGGCAAACGGGACAAGTTGAGTATCAGTTACGACATGTATATAGGATTCAAAAAGGTAAATAAGAAGTACGACCTCCTGGATGTAGAGGATTTCGTAAAATTAGACTACGAACGTTACATCGATCAACCAGATAAAATGCGCGATGTGATCATTCCAACTTATGGAAATTTCGACGAATACGACCAGTTATATGGAAACCGATCCGGTATCGACTGGCAGAAAGAGGTTTTTGAAAATCACTCTGCTATCAGCCAACAACATAAATTCACAATCAGTGGAGGTAGTAAGACCTCAAAATATCTCTTCTCTTATACGCGCAATGACGACAAAGGTATCTGGTATGGAAGTGGGCTAAAGCGTGATAACTTCCGTATGAAGATCAACCAGGTAGCATCCGAATGGCTTAACCTATCGGCCAATGCAAGTTATATCGACGAAACAACAGAGGGATTGGGAAGTCTCCAGGAAGGTGGAGCATTCAGCCGTATGCAACATGTGATACAATACCGCCCTACTATCGGTAAAAACGGTAGTGACAACGACTTACTTATCAATGATGACGATCCGGTATTGCTACTCGAAGGTGCAAGCCCCATGCAAAGCCCGATTGCTTCTATCGAAAGCGAATCTATAGAAAAACGAAACCGCATCCTGAATATCAATGGAGATGCTGAAATCAAATTCAATAAAGAATGGTCCTATCGCGGAACGGTTGGTATCCGTAAGCGGATGCGCAACGAAGATGTATTTTATTCGGAACGTTCAAAGCAGGCAAAGAATGCCGGTGCTCCTTTCGGATGGAAAAAATCAACGGACGAAGAAAGTTTCATGTATAATAATGTGTTGACCTATAATAAATCATTTAACATCAATCATCAACTCGATCTGGTAGGTGGACAGGAGTTCATCTCTTTCAAATCAAAATACTTAAAGACGGGAGCAACTAATTTCCCCGATAAGAACTTCGGTCTGAATGATATGTCGTTAGGGGCTTCACCCGATATTGTACAGACAATCAATCAGGAAGAACGTATGTTGTCTTACTTCTTCCGTGCCAACTATAACCTGAAACAAAGGTATCTTTTCGCAGCTTCCATCCGCGCAGATGGTTCGTCTAAATTCGGAGCAAACAACAAATGGGGCTATTTCCCTTCTGCCTCTTTTGCATGGCGAGCTTCCGAAGAGGAATTTATTAAACGCTGGAATGTATTTTCTAATCTGAAGGTAAGACTCAGCTACGGTGCTGCCGGTAACAATCACATCGACAACTACCTTTCACTTTCAAAAATAGGTTCGGTATGGATCCCCTATGGGACAGGCACTCAAAGTGGCTTTGTAAGCAAACAGTTATACAACCCCGACCTGAAATGGGAAACCAATATCACTGCCAACCTTGGACTGGATATGGGATTCTTCGATCAACGCCTGCAACTGACTGTAGATATCTACAACGTAGAAACCAAAGGTTTACTACTGGACGCTCCTATTCCTCAATTATCCGGTTTTAAAAACATGATGATCAATGCGGGAAAAACCAATAACAAAGGTGTAGAAGTATCTATTACGTCACATAACATCCATACCCGGGACTTTACCTGGACTACCAACATCAACCTTGCACACAACAAAAACAAGGTGAAAGAGCTGTACATGTCCGACTATATGGAAATCGTATCAGGATGGGCACAAACCTCTGAGTTCAATAAGAGTGACTACATGATCCGGGTGGGACAGTCGTTGGGACAGATGTATGGCTATCGCCTGAAAGGAATTTATACGATGGATGACTTTACATACGATGCCAATCAACAAAAATATATATTAAAAGAAGGTATACCCTATGATAAAAGCCGTTATCCCAAACCCGGTTATTGGAAGTTTGAAGATATAGATAAAAACGGAGAAATCACCGATAAAGATCGGGAAGTTATCGGGAATGCCAATCCCAAGCTCTATGGTGGTATGACCAATACATTGACCTGGAAAGGCTTTGACCTGAGTATCTTCTTGAATTTCTCCATAGGAAACAAGGTATACAGTGCTAATAAGATGTATTATACAAAGTTCAATAACCAGTGGCGTAACACGCTGAAAGATGAAGCTCTGAGCCGTTTCACCGTAATGAATGCCAAAGGTGAATATATCTTCAATGATCCGGTACAACTGGCAGAAGTGAACAGAAACAGAAACTATGTATCCATTGAAGGAAGTTCTGATCTTTATTTCCATTCCGGTTATGTAGAAGACGGTTCGTTCCTGAAGATTAACAATATCTCATTGGGATATACCCTCCCACGTGAACTGACAAAAAAAATCAAACTGTCAACAGTACGTTTCTATGCTACCGGATACAACCTGCATACATTCACGAAATACTCCGGTTATGACCCAGAAGTAAACACATACCCTAACAACGGTCTGACCCCGGGAATCGATTGGGGAGCTTATCCTTCTTCCATCTCCTTCGTATTCGGTGCAAACATCGCTTTTTAAACTTAAAAAAAGAACATGTATTATGAGAACAACAACAATCAAGCATATAGTAACCCTGCCACTTATTGTTTTGGGTATGGGTATATTCACTTCCTGCGAAGATTTCCTTTCAGAAAAGAAATATGATTTCATTGACGAAGCTGACTTTTATACCAATAACACCGAATTAGAACTTGCCGTAAACGGAGCTTATGAAGTGCTGAGTGAGAAGATGACTTACGGACATTTTATGCTCGTCAACGATTGCGATACCGACCTGAGCCATATCAAGGGTTCGGGTACAGGGCAAGCAGCACGTGATATCGGACACTATAATATTTATGCCGCACATACTTGGCTGGAAGAATCATGGGGACTTTATTATACAGGTATTGACCGTGTGAACCGTATCATGGACAATAAAGATAAAGTGGAATTACCGGATGAAGCAAGTAAAGCTACTTTCAAACGCCTGATTGCCGAGGCCCGCCTTCTGCGTGGACTTTGTTACTTTGACCTTGTACGCATGTGGGGCGATGTACCGATGAAACTAACCTCATCCAAAAAGAGCGAAAACTTCCTAATCCCCCGCACTGATCGTGAAAAGGTATATGACCAAATTATAGAGGATATGGCAGCTGCTGTTGCCGACCTACCCTGGCATGACGAAGTTTCTTATACGGGACGTCCTTCGAAAGGGGCAGCTATGGGATTACTGGCACGTGCTTATCTCTTTCGTGCCGGATACTCCCTGCACCAGGATGGAAAGATGAAACGCCCGGACAATTACAAGGAGTATTACAAACGGGCCAAAGAAGTTTGCAGCGAACTGATCACTTCGCATCACCACTCACTGAATCCGAGTTATGAACGTGTATTCCGTAATGTATGCGAGTATAAACTGGAGCCGAAAGAGGTGATGTACGAAGTACAGTTCTATAACCCGACAGGAGGTACGGAACATACCGGTAAAATCGGCTCATACAACTCACCTGAGATTGACAGAAACTCTTCTTACGGATTGGGAAATTCATTTATCAAAACCACTCACATCTTCTATAATTATTTTGATGAAGATGATCCGCGCCTCCCAACCGCTATTGCTACATTCAAAATAAACAAGAATGATAAAGTACTTGAGGTTCCCCTCAACGAGAGTTATAACTGGGCACCCGGTAAATGGCGTCGCAACTGGGTAGCAGGTTCTCCAAAAGACCTCGAAAACACAGATGTAAACTTCATCCTGCTACGCTACTCTGACATACTGCTGATGTATGCTGAAGCTGTAAATGAATACGACGGGCAACTGGACGATCTGGCTATTGAATGTTTGAATCAGGTACGTCGCCGGGCTTATGAAGCCGATCCTACAACTCCGAATGCAGAACTGGACTTCACAAAAGCAGACTTTCCCACCCAGCAAACCGTTCGTGATTATCTATATATGGAACGTGCACGCGAACTTTGCTTTGAAGGTTTTCGCAGATTTGATCTTATCCGATGGAATTTATTGGGTAGTACGATTGCCGATTTTGCAGTGAAGTTCAAAGCAGCTGTAGCTGACGGTACACTGAAAGCCTATACCTGGGCGGCAGGAAATCGTTTCGAAGCGGGCAAACACGAATTATATCCGATACCAACTTACGAAATACGGGAGACGAAGGGTATCGTGACCCAGAATCCGAAATATTGATAAAACCCCGGGCCGCAGGTTGTATGAACCTCTATACAAACTATAAACTCTTAAGTCCATAACAATTAGTGTGATTATCTTTTGTTCCGGATTTGTATAATCTGCGGTCTAAGGGGAAAGCTGAAACTGATTTTTATCCCTGACAATTATGAAATACAAGTTATTATCAGCTCTGCCGGGCCTCATCTTACCTCTGGCACACAGTAACGCTACCGGGCAAAAACAGTCCGAACAGCCAAACATTCTCTGCATCGTTTGCGAAGATATCAGTCCTTACCTGGGATGTTATGGCGACGCCGTAGCCGTTACCCCCAACCTGGATAATTTCTCCCGCGAGAGTATACGCTACACGGGTATGTACACCACGATCGGAGTCTCTTCTCCAAGTCGTGCAGCACTTATCACCGGGATGTATCCAACCTCCATTGGTGCCAACAATATGCGTACAGCACAAAACAAGTCGAAACCAGCCGGTATACATCCATACGACGTAGTACTTCCGGCAGGTATCAAATGCTATACGGAACAGATGCGTGCCGCAGGTTACTTCTGCACTAATAACTCAAAAACAGATTATCAGTTTGCCGCTCCTCTAACTGCCTGGGATGAACAAGGAGATCAGGCACATTGGAAACATGCTCCCGAAGGGATGCCCTTCTTCTCCATCTTCAATCTCAATGTGACGCATGAGTTTCAGGTAATGAAACGTGCAGACCAGCCCTTGAGTGTCCAGCCGGAAGACATCATTCTTCCTCCTTATTATCCTGATGATCCTGTCGTACGCAAAGACATGGCTATTCTTTATAGCAACATCACCGAAATGGACCGTCAGTTTCAGATACTGGTGGATGAGCTTAAAGCATCCGGAAAACTGGACAATACAATTATTATATGGTACTCAGACAACGGAGGTCCAATGCCCAGACAAAAAAGAGAACTGTACGAATCAGGAGCACTTGTGCCGTTTATGATACGTTTCCCCGACGGATACAAAGCGGGAACGGTGGACCGGGGATTGCATATGTTTGTTGATATCCCCGCAACCATTCTTTCACTGGCCGGACTACCCGTACCCGAATATATGCACGGCCGTCCTTTTTTAGGTCAATACAAGCAGAAATCACGTAAGTATGTCTATGGTGCGCGCGACCGCCTTGACACTTTCTATGAAAAACAAGGTTGTGTACGTGATGAGCGCTATCGCTATATACGTAACTATCGTACTGAACAACCCGACTATCTACCCATCATCTCCCGTGCCGCCATGCCTATGATGGCCCGCATGGCAGAGCTCCATGAAGCCGGCAAACTAAATGCCGATCAAGAGAAATGGTTCAAATATCCCCGTCCCGAAATAGAATTCTATGATGTACAGGCTGATCCGCATGAACTGAACAATCTGGCGGATGACCCTAAATATAAGAAAAAGATAAAGGAACTGAGTGATGAATTTGACCGTTGGATATCCACTTATAATAAGATGTGGAAATACACCGAACCGGAACTCATTGAAATGTTTCGCCCGGGAGGGGTACAGCCTGTAGTAGCCCGCCCTGAAGTAAAGATAGAAAACGGAACGGCTACGCTGACTTGCAGTACCGAAGGAGCTTCCATTGCTTACCAGATAAACGGTCGCGGATTGAATGAACACCACTGGTTCCTCTACACAGGTCCGTTCAGCATAAATCCGGGAGATAAAATTTCGGCTATCGGTGTACGTGCCGGATACAAAGACAGCTATATACAAGCCGAAGCCGATGAACTACTTGCCGAATGGGTAGAAACACTCCTTACCTATCAGATCAATCACAAAAATGCCTCTTTGAACGGAGGACTTCTTTGTCCGGCCTGTGCCCGTGTACACGGGCGTTGTGGTGATGCTGTGCTACCTTTAATGTATATTGCCGAGAAAACGTGTAATGAGAAATATGTAACAGCAGCCAAAAACCTGATGCACTGGATGGGCAATGTTCATCAACCGGATGGTTCATGGATGAATGATGTGAACGTGTCGGATTGGAACGGAACAACCGTATTTGCTGCCATCGCTCTTTATGAAGCCTTACATCATCACGGCCATTTACTGGACGACTCGACCCGTAATGCCTGGCGTGAACAACTCTTGCAGGCCGGAGAATTTATCTATGGTGATAAATTCATCTACAGCCGCCGCCGTGAAGGGATGCGCAATATGAATGTAAACTACTCCGCTTCGGCAATCTATGCCCTCTTTGCTATTGGCACAGAATTCAACCGGCAAGACTTCATCGCCCGTGCCCGCGAAACGGCCGGAGATTTAAAAGCCTTCTTCACCACCAATGAATATTTCCTTTTTGGTGAAGGTCCCGAAATAAAGAAAAAAACACGCAATGGTTGCCTCCCGGTAGACCTTCTATATAATGTAGAAGAGTCACTTCCCAATATGGTTTACTATGCCCGTATGGCGGATGATAAGGAGCTAATGGCACTCCTGGAAAAATCAATGGATACCCATCTTGAATTTATGCTCCCCGACGGAGCATGGGACAACAGTTGGGGAACACGCAGCTTTAAATGGACCTATTGGGGAGGACGTACCAGTGACGGTTTCATGGGAGGATACTATACACTTGCCGATCGGCATCCGGAATATGCAGAAGCCATACATCGCAACATCGCCTTGCTGAAAAAAGCAACCCACAACGGACTATTACACGGAGGTATGAATTATCACGACTGCGGTGTAGAAGCCTGCATTCATCATACCTTCGGACATGCCAAAGCACTGGCTTCTTTTCTCAACCAACCGGTAGTTACTCCGGCACCCGTTCCACTCCCACGAGATAAGACTTATGGAGTAAAACGTTTCAAGGATATCAATACCTGGCTGGTGAGCGAAGGCGAATGGCGGGCTACCGTCACCGGGTTCGATTCGGAGTACAAAGTGAAAGGTACACATCCGATGGGAGGAGTTCTTTCTATGTTATGGAACAAACAGATCGGCCCGGTATTTGCCGCCACCATGAATCTCTACACGCTGATTGAAGCTCCCAATATGCAGGCTTATACACAATCCCACCGTATGGCTGGCAGTCCTCGTATAGAGTTAATTGAAAATGGAACGATGTATAGTAACCTCGACGATCTGGACACAAAAATAACTTATCAGAAAAAGGGAAATGCCCATATGTTTCATATTGTAACGCATCTGGTAGATAGCAAACAGCAATTTTCTTCTGCCGGAAAAGAAGCTGTGGAAATTGATTATATCTTCCGGGAGAAAGAGATCGGCATTCACTGCTCTATCCCGGAATCACTAAGAAAAACCGGTGTACAACTAACTTTACCCATCATTGCCACGCCACAAGAGAAAGAAATAATAACCGAACATTCCGTTCAAGTAAATAAGGAAGGAGGAGTCTTACTACTCAATAGCCCACAAACACTTACAATCGCTCCAACAGGTGAAAACGGACGTATTTTCAATCCTGTCCCCGGATTTTGTTTTATCCCTGTGATTGTACAACCCAATGAAAAAGGGAAAGTAGAAATAAGTCTCCGCACCACAGCGCCTTAAAAATCCCTACTTATGCGAATCAGTTCACCACAGAGTAGCACAGAGTTCCACAGAGTACTATTTATCTGATAAAACGCGGATAAACGCGGATAAACGCAGATTAAAAGACTGTAGTTCTTTATCATACATTTCTTTCCCTTTGCGAAAATCTGCGTTCATTTGCGTTTCAATAAAGATTTAAACTCTGTGGAACTCCCTGTTACTCTGTAGTGAAATAGATTCATATCCATATAAGAACAAAGATTATGGCCCTATCTTTTCGGTAGCGGAAGTGCCCATAGACGGCATCGTCACCGTTGTCCGGTGTTGTACTTTGTCTTTCTCAGAAAGGAACATTCCTTTTCCCGGTGAGCAGTCTTGTTTTACATGTACATGTAAAGCTGCATGAGATGTACATGTCGTACTGCTCCACATGTGCATGTCGTACTGCTTTACATGTACATCTAAAACAACGTTACACACCGAGGCGTCCTACGTTGCTCTACGAGATAGGATTTTATCGATACCGGAGAGATAAATAAATGGTAATGGCAGACAGCATTTAGCATAAAACCGATTACTAACAAACCAGCTCACCGCAGAGGACATAGAGACGGAACAACTAATCGAATAACTCTTTCAGCACATCTAAAGATTTCAATAGCGGAAAATCGGGTAAGTGCAACCGATAATACTCATTAATAATGGTGAGGCAACGTGCCCGTTCTGTACGGTTCATACCGAAAATATGCATCGTATCATAATTCATTCGCATCAAACCAATAAGACGAAATGCCTCCTGCGGACCAATATACGACGAATGCAACTGCGGACGAAGCGAAGTAAAACAGGCATTCAACATATCAAAATAATCCCCTTCATGGTAATCCTCCAAATTGGGATACAACCCCAGAAAGCGGGAAAGACGCATTAAAAACACCAAATGGAAATTGGCAAAACTTTCCCGGCATTCATCCAACCACGTAATAGAGTGGATCAGATAAGCAAATAAAGGGCGGTTTTCTGCTTCCTCACGAATAGCACGGTAAAGAAATTCCGCCAGAAAAAGGGCAATAGCTGACTTATATGGATCGTAAGGGATCGAAGAGAAAGGAAAAAAGGACTTCGCCTCTTTTATTTTATAAAGAGTAGCATTGGGGCGATAATCAGCCTCAAACTCTATCAGAGAAAGTGGTTGAAACAATACAGACTTTACTGCCGCTTTTCTCGAACGTGGTACCGAAACTAAAAAAGAAGCACGTCCCAACAGCTCAGTATACATCTCAACGATATTAGATGTATCGTTATATTTCAGTGTATGAAGAACTATCCCAACCGTTTTTTGTAACATTTCTCTTATAATTCTAATTCAATACAAAACTACAAAAAAAAGCGGAATGTTAGCAGTTCTTCTCCTACGACCTAAAAAAAAGAGTAACTATGTGACATTTTTTTGCTACATTATTTTATTGATAATCAGAAGTAAATCAGGAATAACACAAGAAGCGGGGTAACTTCTTATAAAAAAAATCTTGCGAAACATTTGCAAATTCAAAAAAAGTATCTACCTTTGCATCCGCAATCGAGAAACAAACACTCGAAAAGCAAAAGAAACGGAAACGTTTCTAAAGAAATGATGGCCCGTTCGTCTATCGGTTAGGACGCAAGATTTTCATTCTTGAAAGGGGGGTTCGATTCCCCCACGGGCTACAATTAAAAAAATAAACGAATTAA
>QWCY01000616.1_pt1 | contig 57237 bp, 54 predicted proteins | sample 1972631 | NCBI WGS metagenome assembly QWCY01 (sample SAMN09866696, study PRJNA288562) | Human gut metagenome isolate pre1_stool, whole genome shotgun sequencing... | isolation source: gut | host: Homo sapiens | place: USA: California
TCATCAAATTGCTGTCCTTGCGGTTTATTATAGCTGGTAGTGTATAAGCGTGGGTTCATCATATTTGGTGTGGTATCTTTAACTATGGGAAACTCCCCGTTCCCATTTAGAAACCGTGCGGTCGCTAATCTGCAGCTTTCCTGCTACCTGCTTCTGTGTCATGCCGCACTCCTTGCGCAAGCGGCTGAGCAGTTCTCCTGTTTTCTCTAAGTCCATGTCTTTCCCTCCTTCTTTTTCTTATCTTAAGCTATCCACTTCCCAAAAGCAACAAACGCTCCGTGGAGTGATTTTCTCCATCAAAAAAGCCCTCCAAATCTCATTGGAGAGCTTTGCCTTTCTTATGGATTTACGCACGGGGATGCGTTTTTGCGTATACATTTTTCAGCTTCTGATTCGTCAGCTTCGTATAAATCTGCGTGGTGGAAATATCGGAATGTCCCAGCATTTCCTGCACAGAGCGCAAGTCCGCACCGTTTTCGATTAAGTGCGCCGCAAAGGAATGCCGCAGAATATGCGGTGTGATATCCTCCTCGATACCCGCTCGCCTTGCGTAGGATTTGATAATCTTCCAGAAGCCCTGTCTGGTCATGGGTCTGCCGTTGCAGTTGACAAACAGCGCCTCCTCCTCCGGAACGGAAATCATGTGCTCCCGCACCCGTTCCATATACTTATGCAGAGATGCCTTCGCCTGTGCGCCGATGGGAATGATGCGGCTTTTTGCTTCGCTGCCGCAATGGATATATTCCAAGGGCAGATTCAAATCCGAAACCTTCAGGGAAATCAGCTCCGTCACACGGATGCCGGTCGCATAAAGCAGCTCCAGCATGGCTTTATCGCGCACCTCCTTATCCTCTTCCCCTCTCGGCTGCTCCAAAAGCAGCTCCACCTTTTCCAGAGAAAGAATTTCAGGGGCTTTTTTTTCCACCTTCGGCAGCTCTATATCTGCCGCAGGGTTTTCCGTCACCATGCCCTTCCTCTGCAAAAACTGGTAAAAAGAACGAATGGACGCAATATTTCTGGAAACCGTTGCCCCTGCCTTTTTCTGCTTTTGCAGCTCATAGACATACGCCATCACATTCGTGCGGTTCACCTTTGCGGCATCCGAAACTCCCGCCTCCTGCATAAAGCGGCAGAACCCCTTTAAATCTCTGCTGTAGGAGAGAACAGTATTTTCCGGTGATTTTTTTTCATTCCGTAAATATGCGGTAAAATCAGCAATACGTTGTTCCATTTCAACAATCCCCTTCGTCTTTAGTTCCTTAAATTATACTTATTTTTCCATGGCTTGTCGATATGATTTGCTGAAAAATGTTAATTTTGTGAACTTTTTGTGAACAATTTGCAAATTTTCACATGAATTTTTTACAAAACAACGTTTATTTTTTTCGATAGGAAGCCCTCACAGCAGTAAAAGCATCCGTTCCACCCCGGAAGCCGCCGCAAGCAGCAGCACAGATCCCCCAAAGAGAATGCAATATTCCAGCTGCTTTCGCCGTTTTTCTCGCTGCAGCGTCCGCTTGCCGCCCTCCTCCTGCCAGGAAAGCAGATAATATACGCAGGCGGACATCATCAGGATATAGCAGGGAATCAGCAGAAGATTCTGCGGCAGAAACGCAGTTGCGGAAAGAAGTACCCCCTTCATGCCATACGCCGCCATCATCATGGCAGAGGTAAAGCCGACACAGACGCTCCGAAACAGGAAAGCCGCCCCCGCAAAAAAAAGCCCCAGCTGCATCCATCCCCCTAACCAGATGATGATATCATATTTCAGATATTTCCAGAAAATTGCCGCAAAGCCGATTTCATCTCCATCTGCCAGCGCCTGCTGCAAAAATGCAGAAAGCTGCCCCTGCTGCCCCTGCGGCAGAAGATTTGCCAGAAGCGCGCCGCCTGCCGTCCCCAATAAAAAAGAAAGGCAGACAATGCCTATAATCCGTTGCAGCTGTTTGTCTGTCCTTCGTTTCTGCCTTTTCATTGCCATCCCCCCTGATACAAGGTATGGCTCGTCTGTTTTAATTATGCGTTTTTTCTTGCCTGCCATGCAAAAAGCGCCGCAATGGTCTTTCCGTCCTTGATTTCACCCTTATGAATCATTGCGATGGCTTCCTCCGGGGTATATTTTTCAATCTCCACAAATTCATCCGCATCCAGCTTCTGTGTGCCTGCGGTCAGCTCTGTGGCAAAGAAAAGCTGAATTTTTTCCGTACAGAAGCCGACAGAGGGATACAGCTCGCAGAGAAATTCCGCCCTGCCTGCCCTTTTGCCCGTTTCCTCCTCCAGCTCGCGCAGCACGGCTGCTTCGCCGCTTTCACCCTCCTCTATCACACCGGCAGGGATTTCCAGCAGCATTTCCCGAAACGGATGCCGATACTGGCGGACAAACAGAAGCCTCCCATCCGTATCCACCGCAAGCACGCCTGCGGCATTTTTCTTACGGATTACGGTTTCGCGATAGGCCTCACTGCCATCCGGCATCCGCAGCTTATCGACCGTAATCGTCACAATCTTCCCTTCATAGGTTTTCCTGCTTTCCAAAACCTCATAGCTCATTGGCTCGCTCCCTTTCTCTTGAAAAAAGGCGGCACTCCCTTTATCATCCAGATATAAGATGCGCCGCCTGCGTTTTCTTATTTCAATTCCTTTACCATTTCTTCGATTCTGTCCATGCCTTTTTTAATCAGCTCCATGCTCGTTGCATAGGAAAGGCGGATATAATCCGGCATGCCGAAATCGGCACAGGGCACAACAGCCACATATTTCTTTTCCAGAAGAATGGATGCGAAATCCGCCGCCGATTCGATTTTCTGCCCCTCGTATGCCTTGCCGTACAGTCCGGAAACATCCACAAACAGATAGAAGGCACCTTCGGGCTTGAGTGCGGAAATGCCGGGGATGGCTTCCTCTCTTTCATAAATGTAATCTCTGCGCTTTTTAAATTCCACGCACATTTCTGCCACACAATCCTGCGGACCGTTCAGCGCAACCACTGTTGCCGCCTGCGCGATGGCGTTGGGGTTAGAAGCCATGTGGGACTGCAGGGATGCCATCAGCTTTGCAATCGGCAAGGGTGCCGCCGCATAGCCGATTCTCCAGCCTGTCATAGCGTAGCTTTTGGAAACACCGTTGATGACAATGGTTCTGTCATAAATATCCTGCCCAAGGGATGCAATGCTGATGTGCTGCTTATCATCCTCGTAAATCAGCTTTTCGTAAATTTCATCGGAAACCACCAGAATATCATGGCTGACTGCAAATTCTGCCACCATTTCCAGATCTGCTCTGCTCATCACCTGTCCTGTGGGGTTGGAGGGTGTTGTCAGCACAACTGCCTTTGTTTTTGCAGAATAGGCATTTTCCAACTCCTCCTTGGTCATCATGAAGCCGTTTTCCTTTTTCGTATGAATAATCACAGGCACACCGCCGGCAATACGCACCATTTCCGCATAGCTTAACCAGAAGGGCGCAGGAATAATCACCTCGTCCCCCTCATGCAGGATTGCCATAAAGGTATTCATCAGGGAATGCTTTGCGCCGTTGCTGATTACCACCTGTGCCGGTTCGTATTCCAGACCATTATCCCGTTTCAGCTTATCGCAAACCGCCTGTCTCAGTTCCGGTGTCCCTGCCGCAGGGGTGTAGCGTGTCTGCCCGTTCTGAATGGCATCAATACCTGCCTGCGCGATGTGTGCAGGGGTATCAAAATCGGGTTCCCCTGCGCCGAAGGAAACCACATCCACCCCCGCTGCCTTCATTTCAGCCGCACGGGAGGAAATTGCCATTGTTGTAGAAGGTTTGATGCTCATTGCTTTTTTCGATAATTCCATTTTCTTCACCTCATTATTTTCTTTTGTACTCATGCCTGCCGTCTGCCAAGGAAAATACGCACTCCGAAGATGCCCATTGCCGCAAGGCAGATAACCATGAATTTGAGATACATCATCGGTCTCACCTCATCGCTGAACTGAATCCCGATGTCATTGCCAAAGCGAACCGTTGCCTGATAGGCAATCGCGCCATCGTTTACGGAATAGGTGATGCTGTCACCCGTTATGGTGTCGTTCCTCTCCGCATAAACAATATTTTCCGCAGGCTCCTCTCCCTGCACGCCGGTATAAAATTCCAGCTCCTTATATTTATCAAAAAACATGCTGCGTCCATAGGTTGCACATGCCCGCTTGCCGTCTGCCGTCTGCATGGCAAAGGTAATGCTGTTGCCATAGGTTTCGGAAATTACCTCACCCTCGCCGCTGACACTGCGCGCGGCTGCCTCCTTGCGGAATACGCCCTCCAGCTCATCCGGCTGATAGGGATGCCGCCCGATGCCATTAAACAGCAGAAAGCCTGCCAATGCAACAACCACCATCGTCAAAACGCCTTTCAGCACTGCTTTTTTCGTATCCATCCCAACCGCCCCTTTTCTGTTTTTCTCAAAAATACTCTTTCTAGTTTCTTATTTTATAATGATATGGCAAGAATTACAATGAAAATTTGTGAATTTCGACCGAAAAAAAGAACGAATTGTCATACAACAAGCTTCGTTCCTTTTTTCTTCCTATTTATTTTCAGCTAATTTTTTTCGATTTTCCTTTTTCCTTAATGCGAAAATATTCCGACAGGGCGGCGATGAACTGCCCATTCGTGGGCTTTTCGGTCGGCAGATAGCCTGCCACCTCAAAATAAACCTGCGGCCCGTTCTTTTTCCAGACGCTTTCAATCGCATGGCGAATGGCTCTTTCCACCTTACTTGCGGTTGTTTTATACTGCTTGGCAATATCGGGATACAGCCCCTTCGTAATGCCGACCAGCACGTCCTGATTTTCCACTGCCATCATCACCGCTTTGCGAATAAAGTGGTACCCCTTTATGCTGGCAGAGATTCCCATGCGACTGAGCAGAATGGAAATTTCGCTTTCCAGCTCCTCGAAAGGATTTTCCCTCCGCTCCGCTGCTTTCGGTTTTGCTGCTTCCTTTGTTGGCGTTTCCTGCTTCAGCATCTGATGGATGCGCTCCAGCAGAAGCTCCCCCTGAATCGGCTTCGCCATATAATACTCCGCACCAAGGCTGATTGCCTGCCGCACCAGCTTATCGCTGTCAATCGCGGAAATAAAAATGCAGATACACGGAAGTCCCCTCTTTTTGATGTTTTCCAGAACCCATAAGCCATCCCGCTCCCCTAGCAGGATATCTGTCAGAAGCACAGCAGGCTTTTTCTGTATCACCAAATCCAGCAGGGCCACACCGTTATCCGCCATGCCTACCACTGTCATATCCCCCCTTCTTTCCAGACAGCGCTTCAAGCGTTGCAGATAAAATCCGTCTCGATCCGCCAATACCACTTTTGTTTTTTCCTTTTCTTTCATAAAATACACCCCAATTCTTACTTTGCTGCTCCTTCTCCAAAAGAGAAGGAGGAAGATGCCCCTCTTCCGTTTTTCATTATAAGATAATTTATCTGATTTTGCTACAGATTCCGAACGAAATACACAATTTTTAAACTGAAAAAGGCACAAAATAAATTGTTTTGGCAAAAATACAATCTTATCTTTATTTGCTATCCGCATTTTTCCACAAAAAAACAATATTTTTTCTATTATTTTTGTTCTTTATTTCGGTTGTTTTTCACAAAAAAACCTCATACCGCAGAACAGACTCCACGGATATGAGGTTTAAAAATCGAATTATGTAATTTTTTGTCTGAATTGATTGCAGAAAATCAGAATTTCTTTCTTGTCAGAAAATCGGGAATCTTGATTTCGGATTCATAATCATAATCCAAATCTGCGAATCTTCTTGCGGCAGGACGTGCGTCCTCCTGTGCGGGTTCTTCGGAAGCCTCCTCTGTTTCCGCAGCATGTTCCTCTTCTCTTTCTGCTCTTTCGCCTCTTGCAGCAATGGTTTCCGCAAAGGAACGTCTGGCAGGTGCTTCTGTGTGCGCTTCATCCTCCAGACCTGTTGCGATAACCGTAACCACAACCTCGTCATTCAGCTCTTCATTCAATGTAGTACCGAAGATGATTTCTGCTTCGGGGTCAATAGCTTCTCTAATCAGCTCTGCTGCTTCCTCTGTTTCCATCAGACCAAGGTTCATATCCCCGCTGAAGTTAATCAGGATATGCTTTGCACCCTCGATGGTTGTTTCCAAGAGAGGGCTCTGGATTGCCATTTTCGCAGCAACCTCAGCCTTATTTTCACCGCTTGCGCGACCGATGCCCATGTGTGCAATGCCTCTGTTTGCCATGATGGTTCTGACATCGGCAAAGTCCAGATTGATAACGCCGGGCTTGGAAATCAGATCGGCAATGCCCTGTACCCCCTGCAGCAGAATTTCATCCGCCTTGCGGAAGGCCTCTGTCAGGGTTGTTTTCTTATCAATAATGGAAAGCAGTCTCTGGTTGGGAATGATAACCAGCGTATCTACGTTCTTTTTCAGCTCTGCAATGCCCTTTTCCGCATTGCCCATTCTTTTCTTGCCTTCAAAATTGAAAGGCTTTGTCACAACGCCGACCGTCAGGATGCCCAGCTCCTTGGAAATGGACGCGATGCGAGGAGCCGCACCTGTGCCTGTGCCGCCGCCCATGCCTGCGGTAATAAATACCATATCGGAACCACGCAGTGCCTGCGCGATATCATCCTGTGTTTCATCCACGGAGCGCTGACCGATTTCAGGGTTGCCGCCTGCGCCCAGACCCTTTGTCAGCTTTTCGCCAATCTGGATTTTCGTTGCGGATTTGGATTTGGACAGAGCCTGTCCGTCTGTATTGATGGAAATGAATTCCACCCCATCCAAGCCGTCTTCAATCATTCTATCTACTGCGTTGTTGCCGCCGCCGCCAACACCGATTACTTTAATCTGCGCCATATTACTCATAGGGATATCTAATTCGAGCATGCTATAATCTCCTCCTAGGTTGTTCTGAAAATTTATCAACTTATATTATACACGAAAGAAAAGCCGATTGCCATAGCAAAAACAAGTTTTCCTGCGAATTTTTGCTTTTTTTTAAACGCCTTTTTCCGTTTTTGTCAGTTATATTCTATCATAGTATCTTTTCTCTTTTTATTCAAGCAGAAAATCACAAATTCAGCAAAAAATATTTCAGTGCCGTTTTCTTTTTTCTCCATCCCATCAGGTCAGGTATTGGAAGGTAACATTCGCCTTGGGGTTGTCCAATCCGCTGAGGTCTAAAATCCCTCTGTCCTCCTTGGGAATCGTTTTTACAATCTGCTGCATATACTGAATTTTCATATCACCGTTCGTCATATTCCCCAGATGAATCTGCACCTGATTCACATAGGCATAAATATCCTTCGGCTTGGAAACATCAATTTCCACAACCTCATCCAGAAGCTCATATTTTTCCATCAGCTGCGAAATTTCCAGAATCACCGCAAGCGCATCCGTATTCTGCACGGGAAGGATTTCCCCCTCCGTAAAGCTGTCAAATTTCAGCCCCTTGACCAGCGGCAGTGCATCCCTGCAGCTGCCCGCCACCTCAAGCACACGCCCTTCCTCGTCTATGTAAAGGTACGACCCCATATAGGGCACATACCCTCTCGCCTTTCTTTCCTTTATCGTGATTTTCATGGTATGGGGCAGCTTGGCGGAAAGCTTCGCAGAGGCGATATACGGGCTTTTCTCAAGCGTTTTTTTTGCTCTGCCTTTGCTGAACAGAAGCAGATTATCTCCCTTGGAAAGACCGATTTTTTCGCAAAGCTCCGATGTCGTAAACTGGCTTGCGCCCTCCACCTCTATCTTTTTCACCGAAAACAGCGGCGAAAACAGCACGCATGCAGCCACAACCACCACAAGCACCAGCGCAATCACGATTTTCTGGTCAAGCCCCTTTTTCTGCGGCTTTTTCTGATAGTAGCCGATTTCCTCCATCAGGTCAATATCAAGCATTTCCTGTGATTTTTTCTGTTGTTTGTTCTTCCGATGAAACATATCGTATCCTTTCTGTTCTATCAGCCCTGCTCTGTCAGACGAATCTCGCCGCCCAAAAGCGAAAGCGCAGTCTCTATTTTTTCATAGCCACGCTCCACAAATTCCGCGCCATGCACAAGGCTTTCGCCCTCCGCCGCAAGCGCCGCGCACAAAAGCGCCGCCCCACAGCGCAAATCTCTGGCAAAAACCTCCGCACCAAAGAGCCGCTCCACGCCGAAAACCGAAGCCCTTCTCCCCTCGATGCGGATATCGGCTCCCATGCGGCAAAGCCCCTCTGCCTGCGAAAAACGGGCTTCAAACACTGTTTCACTAATCATACAATGACCTTTCGCCAATGTCAATAAAGCCATCAGCAAAGGCTGCATATCCGTCGGGAAGGCAGGAAACGGCCCCGTTATAATCGAAAAATCCGACAGCAGCCGCCTTGGCGGACGCATCCACAGGAGACCTTCCTCCTCCCAGAAAAGCCGACAGCCCGTCATCCGCAGCGCTTCCGAAACCGCGCCAAGCTGCTCTCGCTCCAGTCCCTTCAAGCATAGCTCTCCCCCTGTCATGGCGGCGGCACAGAGAAACGTACCGCCCTCGATACGGTCGGCAGGAATCGTGAAAACCGCACCGTGCAGCCGCTTCACCCCCTCGATCAGAAGGCTGCCCGTTCCCTCACCGTAAATTTCCGCCCCCATGGCACGCAGAAACCGCACCAGAGCTACAATCTCCGGCTCTCTTGCGGCATTATGCAGCACCGTTACCCCCTCCGCGCACACCGCCAGAAGCAGAATATTTTCCGTTGCGCCTACGCTCGGAAACGGCAAATCAATCCGACACCCCTGTAGCCGTTCCGCCCTGCAATCAAGAATCTCGTTTTCCTCCGCAATGGAAACGCCCATCCTGCGAAAGGCGGCAAGGTGCAAATCTATCGGGCGTTTGCCAATCGCACAGCCACCGGGATACGCAATCCTGCCCGCACCGCTTCTGCCGAGCATTGCCCCCAGAAAGAGGATGGAGGAACGCATTTTCCGCACGGCTTCGCCGCAAAGCGCGGCTGCCTGCATATCGCGGCTGTCTATCACCGCCGTCCGCCCCATCAGCGTAACAGAGCAGCCAAGCTCCCGCAGAATTTCCAGCGTCTGCGATACATCCCGAATCTGCGGCAGATTTTCCAGAACCACCTCGTCCGCCGCAAGCACGCACGCCGCCAGAATAGGCAAAGCGGCATTCTTGCTCCCCCGCACCGCAAATTCTCCCTCTATCCGCTTCCCGCCCCGCACCAGATATGTCCCCATGGCGTTCCCTCCAAAAATTCCTTTACCTTCATGCTATCGGCAGAGAGCCCATTCGGTGCGTGTTTTATATTTACAAAAAAGAGAAAAACAGCTAAAATCAAGAGGAAACGATACTTTTGGACAAAAAGGAGTGCTTCAGATGGAATTAAAAAGAAATATCCTTGATATAAAGGGCATAAAGGTGGGACAGGCGGAAAATCCGACTGCGAAAACAGGCGTAAGCGTTGTGCTTGCGGAGACTGGCGCGATTTGCGGCGTGGATGTGCGCGGCGCAGGCCCCGGCACGAGAGAAACCGACCTTTTAAACCCCATCAATACCGTGGAGAAGGTGCATGCCGTTGTGCTTTCGGGCGGCTCTGCCTTTGGTCTGGAGGCGGCAAGCGGTGTCATGAACTGGCTCGAAAAAAGGGGCATCGGCTTTGATGTCGGCGTAACAAGCGTGCCCATCGTCCCCTCTGCGGTGCTGTTTGATTTGGAATACGGGGATGCCTTCGTTCGCCCCGATAAGGAAATGGGCATGCAGGCATGCGAAAACGCCTCCGATTCCGTTCTTTTGGAAGGTGATTACGGCGCAGGCTGCGGCGCAACGGTCGGCAAGCTGCGCGGCATGGCGCATTGCACAAACAGCGGCATCGGCTCATGGAGCGAGGAAACGCCAAACGGGATTCGCGTGGCGGCACTGATTGCGGTCAATGCCATCGGGGATGTTTACGAAAACGGCAGCATCATCGCAGGCACAAGGGCAGATGACGGCAGCTTTACCTCTACGGAGGAGGGCTTTTTGCAGATGGCATCCAATTTTTCCATCAGCAGCAAAAACACCACCATCGGCGTAGTCGCAACCAATGTGAAGCTGACAAAAGCGCAGGCAACAAAGGTGGCAGGCATGGCGCATGACGGACTGGCACGCTGCATCCGCCCCATTCATACCTCGCTTGACGGGGATACGATTTTCTGCCTTTCCACAGGCGAGCTGGAATTCCCCGAAAACCCCGTAGATACGGTCGGTATCCTTGCTGCAAGGGTAGCGGAGCAGGCAATTATCCGCGCGGTGAAGGCAGCAAAATAATTTTTCGGAAAATATCGATTTTCTGTTTTCCGATTGATTTTGCTGTGGTACAATAAAATATCATAGTAAATATCATACAGAACAGTTACATGGTTATCAGCATTAGGAGGTACTTATGAAGCAGGACATGATTTTGATTCTGGATCTGGGCAGTGAGGAAAATCCCAAGATTGCCCGCGAGATTCGTGCATTAGGAGTTTATACGGAAATCCATCCCCACGATATTACCGCAGAGGAGCTGGCAAAGCTGCCCGGCGTAAAGGGGATTATCTTAAACGGCGGCGTGAACCGCGTGGTGGATGGCGTGGAAATTGATGCATCCGAAGCGGTTTACAACGCGGGTCTTCCTATTTTAAAGGCAGACCATAAGGGCGGCGCGGCTTTCCCTGCGGATGATGCAGAAAGAGAAACGGTTCTGAAGCATTTCGTATTCGATACCTGCAAGGCAGAAGCCAACTGGAACATGGAAAACTTCATTGCCGACCAGATTGAACTCATCAAGCGTCAGGTTGGCGAGAAAAAGGTTCTGCTGGCGCTCTCCGGCGGCGTGGATTCCTCTGTTGTTGCGGCGCTCCTGATTCGTGCCATCGGCAAGCAGCTGACCTGCGTGCATGTAAACCACGGTCTGCTGCGCAAGGGCGAGCCCGAACAGGTGGTTCAGGTGTTCCGCGATGAAATGGATGCAAACCTGATTTATGTAGATGCCGTTGACCGCTTTCTGGATAAGCTGGCAGGTGTTGCCGACCCCGAACAGAAGCGTAAAATCATCGGCGCGGAATTCATTCGCGTATTCGAGGAGGAAGCAAGAAAGCTGGAAGGCATTGAATTCCTTGGTCAGGGGACGATTTACCCCGATATTATCGAATCCGGCACAAAAACCGTAAAGGTAATCAAATCTCACCATAACGTCGGCGGTCTGCCCGAGGATTTGGATTTTGCGCTGGTAGAGCCTCTGAAAATGCTGTTTAAGGATGAGGTGCGTGCCTGCGGCAAGGCTCTGGGTCTGCCCGACAGCATGGTTTACAGACAGCCCTTCCCCGGTCCCGGTCTGGGCGTGCGCTGTCTGGGTGCCATCACAAGAGACAGATTGGAGGCTGTGCGCGAATCCGATGCCATCCTGCGTGAGGAATTTGCAAAGAACGGTCTGGAGGGCAAGGTTTGGCAGTATTTCACCGCTATCCCCGATTTGAAATCCGTAGGCGTGAAGGATAATAAGCGCGTGGATGAATGGTGCGCCATCATCCGTGCCGTAAATACAATCGATGCTATGACTGCAACCGTAGAAAACGTACCCTTCGAGCTGCTGCAGCATATCACCGACCGTATCACACATGAGATTAAGGGCATAAATCGCGTGCTATTCGATTTGACACCCAAGCCCACCGGTACGATTGAATGGGAATAAACTGAACTACCGTAAAAATCCAATATTTATCCGGTTTGCGCCAGTCTTGCAACATTTCGACCGGCGCATTCTTGGCTAACGCTTTAAAAGAAGTATGCTCCGCCCGAATCCATTATAAGGAAGGTAGATGCACATGAATTTGAAAAAATATGCCACCCTGCTGCTGGCTGCAAGCCTAATCCTAAGCGGCTTTTGCGGCTGTGCAGCAACAAAATCGGACAACCAACAGCTACCACTGCAAACCGCTGTATATTCCAATCTGACGGATGAAGAATCTCGCAGCCTGCTTCGCCAAGGTCTCTCGGATGCAGGGGTAAAGGAAAACAGAATTGATACCCTTTTTGCCAAGGTCGATGCCTTTCGTGCAGATGTAAAAAGTGAGTGGCTGACAAAGGGCTTTGAAAGCGCGGCACCAACCGAAACCAAATATGATCCCTATGAAATGCAGGATGCTTGGATGAAAAAAAACGGCAGCTTTCCCGGATATAATTGCAGAATCACAGCCTTCAGTCTGTTTGGCGACTTTGTCACAGCGGGCGCTAATCAGCCAAATACCCAAGGTGAGGATGCGCTTTTTCTGGACCTTGAAACACTTTCTGCGGATTCCTCTGTTCTCTGCGGAGACAGTACCGCCAAATTCTGTGCTTTGTTCGCACCTGTAAATGCTGCAAACAGTACTGATGTAACCGAGCAGGTCAAGGCTCTGCAGGCAGGCTGGAGGGAACGCGGCATTTCGTTTGCAGACGGCAAGGCACGCCTGATTTCCGTTGTTCTGCATGACAAATTTTCGGATACGGATAATACGCTGTTTATCGGTCATGTCGGCATTTTGCTTCCTGCAGAAAACGGAGAGCTTTATTTTATCGAGAAGGTCGCCTTTCAGGAGCCATATCGTCTGGTAAAATTAAAAAATCGGACAGAACTGAGTGATTACCTCATGGAAAAATATGATGTTGCGTGGGAGCAGGATACAACACGACCGTTCATCATGGAAAATGACAGTCTGCTGGAGGGATACCGCCCAAATCCCCTCGCACAACCTACAGAATAAATACGACTAAAATAAGAGAAGTCATCAAATAGATGCATGATTTTTATAAGAATTAAAAAGAAAGGCATGGGTGAGCAATTATGTTAGGTAACTTTTCTTACTGCAATCCAACCAAGCTGTATTTCGGAAAAAAATCCTTGAACTATCTCAACGATGAGCTATCCAAGTACGGCAAAAATGTTGTGCTGATATACGGCGGCGGCTCCATTAAGAAAAATGGAATTTATGATGCCGTAACTGCTCTTTTAAAAGAAAATAATAAAAATGTTGCAGAGATTAGCGGTGTTATGCCCAATCCCACCGTTGCAAAGCTGCATGAAGGAATTGAAATTGCTCGTGCGCATAAGGCAGATTTACTGCTCGCTGTAGGCGGCGGCTCTGTCTGCGATTATTCCAAGGCTGTCTCTGTTTCCGTTCATTGCGAGGAGGAGCCTTGGGAGAAATATTTTGTTCGCTTTGAAGAACCGAGCTGCGAAATCATCCCCGTCGGCTGCGTCCTTACTATGGTCGGCACCGGCTCTGAAATGAACGCAGGCAGCGTGATTACCAACACAGAAACACATCAGAAAATTGCTCATGTTTTTGCCGATGAAAAAATCATGCCTCGGTTTACGATATTGAATCCCGAATATACGTTTACACTGCCGAAATATCAGATGGTTTCCGGTATATATGATATTTTCAATCACATCTGCGAGCAATATTTTTCGGATGAAGATGACAACACCAGTGATTACATCAGCGAGGGCTTAATGCGCTCTGTCATTCATTCCAGCCGCATAGCCGTACAAAATCCACTGGATTATGAAGCGCGCAGCAATCTCATGTGGACAGCCACATGGGCACTGAATACGCTCATCGATAAAGGAAAGCACACCGACTGGATGGTGCACATGCTTGGGCAGGCAGTCGGAGGCTATACTGATGCGACCCACGGCATGACGCTTTCTGCGGTATCCCTGCCATATTATCGCCATATACTGCCATATGCCATCCCGAAATTTAAGCGTTTTGCTGTGAATGTTTGGAACATCAATGCAGAGGGCAAGACCGCAGAGCTGGTAGCACAGGAGGGTCTCTCTGCTATGGAAGACTGGATGCGTGAAATCGGCGTAGTGCTGCATCTTGCAGAGCTTGGCGTAACCGAGGATATGCTGGAGAGCATCGCAGATGTCACATTGATTCTGAAGGGCGGCTATCACGCTCCCAATCGAGCGGAAATCATTGAAATTTTAAGAAAAAGCCTTTGATTTTACTCAGATAAATCCAAAAATACGATATACATTTCGACCCCACCGGGCAGAACCGAATTTTCGGCTTCTGCCCTTTATGCTGTGAAGCATTTTTTTCAAAAAGAAACAGGTCGACATTTGCCGGCCCATTTCCCTTAGATACTCCCCTTTTTGAATTTTAAAAAACCTTTTTCATTTTTGGCTTAATTATAATACAAATCCGCCGCCGGCAACAAATTCCCCATCGTACAGCACGAGTGACTGCCCGGGCGTGATAGCTCTTTGCGGTTCATCAAAGACAACCTCTAATTTATCCTCCCCGACCATCTCCACAGTACACCATGCAGGCTTATGCGCATAGCGAATTTTCGCCAGAAAACGCTGTCCGTCCTCAAATTTATCATACGCCATGTATGCCAGATTGCCGGCACAAAGCGTTGTCCGGAATAATGCCGCGTTATCGGAAAGAACAACCTCATTTTTTTCCGTATCCAGACGATACACAAAGGCAGGCTTGCCAAGCGCAATGCCAAGCCCCTTTCTCTGCCCGATGGTATAATGAATCAAGCCCTTGTGCTTACCTAAAATAGTTCCATCCATATCTACAAAATTACCGGGCGTTTCCGTCAGCTTGCCCTCTCTTTCAATGAAAGCGGCATAATCCCCATCGGGAATAAAGCAGATATCCTGACTTTCGCCTTTTTTCGCCACAAAGCCGTCCACAGCTTCCGCAATCTTACGCACCTCGTCCTTGGTATATTCCCCAATAGGCAGAAGCATCGCGCCAAGCTGCTCCTGTGTCAGCCGATAAAGCGCATACGTCTGGTCTTTTTCGGCGGTTGCGGAATTTCGGATGGCATAACGTCCCGTTTTCGGATGCTTTTCGATACGGGCATAGTGCCCCGTTGCAATATACTTCCCACCGATTTCCTTCGCCTTATCCAGAAGGGATTTTTCCTTTACCATGCGGTTGCAAACGATACAGGGGTTCGGGGTTACGCCCTTTTGATACTGTCCGATAAAATCATTCACCACACAGGTACGGAAGGCTTCTCTGCAATCCAGCACCTCATGGGAAATCCCGATGGAATCTGCCACCCGTTTTGCATCGGCAATAGCCTTCTCTGTGCCTTCTCCGTCCCACATCCGCAGTGTTACGCCTGTCACCTCATAGCCCTGCTTGTTTAAAAGATATGCCGCAACCGTGCTGTCCACGCCGCCGCTCATCCCTACTACTACCTTTCCTTTGTTCATCTCATTCACCTCGTTTGCCCTGCTTTTTTCCAAGGCATTTTTTCCATCGGCTGATTCTGTCCTTTTGCACCAACTGTTTTGCATAAGCGAAGGTCTTTTTCTCCCCCTCCTCTGCCAGCATTTGCAGTAAGTGATTTAGCAAAGCAAGGCTTTCGGGGTGCATTACCGCCTGTACACGCTTGCTTTTCTGATGATACAGCCACGGGCTTGCGTCGGTATAGCTCTCCTTCTGATAAACCTTGCATGCTGCAATGCGATCCATGAACATTTCCACCACATACCGCAGGGGCATTTTCATCCCAATCAGAAGCGGGCCTTCACTGCCGGGCATGGAATAATCAATCCAATATTCAAAATGGTGCTTATTTCTGCCCTTATGATGCAGCCAGGAGGAGGAATAGCCCTTCTCCTCCTTCTCTGCATTATTGGGGCTGCAATCGCCCTGAAAATATTTCGCACCGACCAGAAATTCTGTCAGGCTGTATTTGCTCAAATCATGCGTCAGCCCCTGCCAGTAAAGCCCAACTCGGAAGCAGCTCTGCCGTACCAGCCTTCTATGGTATGTAATTGTCTGAAAATGTTCTTTTATGTGCATTCTTCTCATTCCTTCTTGAAAACCTACTCAAAAAAGAAACCCCAATTCTCAGGAATTGAGGCTTCCAATCATTATTTTGTCAGCTTTGAAATTGCTTTGAAATGGGGTGTGCCTGCCCCCTGTGTCATTTCATACAGCGCGCCCTCGCAGGTAGTTACAAATGCACCCTCCTGCACAGCTCTCTGGATTGCATACTCCTTATTGTATACCATTCTGGAGCCAACGCAGTCCGCCACAATAAATACACGATAGCCTTCGCCAATCAAATCTATAATACTCTGCAGCACACAGATATGTGCTTCCACGCCGCAAACCAAAATCGTCTTTTTGCCCTGTGCCTTTACCCATTCCACAAAGGCATCACAGCCCATTGCGGAGAAAGCTGTTTTTTCCATGGGTTCAAATGCGCCGATGGCTTCCTTCATCGCAGGAACGGTTTCGCCCAGTCCCTTTGTATACTGCTGTGTCACAGCTATGGGAACGCCAAATTCCTTCAACCCTGCCGCAAAAATAGCTGCCTTTGCAACAATTTCATCATGATCTGCAATGGCAGGCACCAGTTTTTCCTGAAAATCGATAATCAATGCCGCGGTGTCTTCTGCTTTTATTTTCATATTTTTCCTCCTGATATTCAAAAAGCCTTCTTTCCTTCGGGTATCTAAAAATTCCCCTTTGCTCTTCATTTTATCCTATCAAAAGAAAATTGTCTACACCTTTTATAGGAATATTCGACTACCTTTTTTCGTTTTCTCATAGTCCCTTACATAAACTTTCGCATGTGCTGCAATGCGGATTTTTCCAGACGGGAAACCTGCGCCTGGCTAATGCCGATTTCTGTGCTGACCTCTGTCTGTGTTTTGCCTTCAAAAAAGCGCAGATTTACGATTTTCTTTTCGCGCTCATTGAGGTGCTGCATGGCTTCACTCAGCGAAAGATTTTCCAGCCAGAGCCTGTCGCCGTTCTTTTCATCACTCACCTGATCCATCACAAAAAGCGTGTCACCGCCGTCATGATAAATCGGCTCAAAAAGGGAAACCGGATCCTGAATGGCATCCATTGCCATCACGATATTTTCTCGGCTCATCCCCATTTCCTTCGCAATTTCCTCTATACTCGGCTCCTTTTCCTGCTCTGCCATCAGCCGTTCCTTCACCTGTAACGCCTTATACGCCGTATCTCTGAGAGAACGTGATACCCGAATGGTGTTGTTATCCCTGAGATATCTGCGAATTTCCCCGATAATCATAGGGCAGAAATAGGTTGAAGGCATCACATCCATTTCAATGTTAAAATTATCAATTGCCTTAATCAGCCCCACCACACCAATTTGAAACAAATCATCCATATTTTCATTGCGGTTTTCAAAGCGCTTGATAATACTAAGCACCAGCCGCAAATTCCCCTCTATCAGCTGCTGACGGGCAGCTTCGTCCCCTGCCTTGCATTTTATAAACAGTGCCTTCGCCTCTGCTCCTGTCAGAACGGGCAGGTTTGCCGTATTCACACCGCTGATTTCCACCTTTCCGTAATAAGCCAATCCTGTCACTCCATTCGTTCAAAGGTATATGAATACCTTCTCCCTTTGCGCATAAAAATATACGAAGCAAATCTCGCCAATCCTCGTATAAAATCACATTCTTTTTCGTATCCTAGCAAAAAAGCTGTTATAGCAATCGAAAGGAGTTTTTTTCATGCGTCTGACAGAAATCCATGACGGCATTCCCACAGCAGCCGCCCTGCGCGAAAGCACACGCATCCAGCGCCACGGCGGAAAAAACGGCAATCAGCAGTATATTGACCGTGGGTTTGGAAAGGCAAAAAATGTCGATTATGAACCGCTTCATTATCTGGATGTATAGCAAAAAACGGATGTCCCTCGACATCCGCTTTCGGTGCGTCCCCATCGGGCGCACCTTTTTCTTACATCATTTTGCTTATTTCCTTTTTCAGCCGCCGCATAATCTTTTTTTCCAGTCTGGAAATATAGGACTGCGAAATCCCCAGAATATCCGCCACCTCCTTCTGCGTTTTTTCCTCTGTTTCCGGCAGAATACCAAAGCGCATTTCTACAATCCGCCGCTCCCGTCCGCTCAGCTTCTGCATGGCATCCTGCAAAAGCTCTCGGTCAACCTTATTCTCAATATCCTTCGTGATGATATCGTTCTCCGTCCCCAGAATATCGGAAAGCAGCAGCTCATTTCCTTCCCAGTCCACATTCAGCGGCTCATCAATGGAAACCTCTGTTTTCGTCTTGCTGTTTCGTCTCAGATACATCAGAATTTCGTTTTCGATACAGCGTGAAGCATAGGTTGCCAGCTTAATTTTTTTATCCACCTTAAACGTATTGATTGCCTTAATCAGCCCAATCGTGCCAATGGAAATCAAATCCTCCACATTGATGCCCGTATTTTCAAACTTCCTTGCGATATAGACCACCAGACGCAGATTTCGCTCAATCAGAACAGATTTTACCGTCACATCCTCCTCTCCGCCCAGCTGCTCCAGAAGCACCAGCTCCTCCTCCGGCTTGAGCGGCGGCGGAAATACATCGCTCCCCCCGATATAGAATACCCCTCCCTGCTTCTTTTCCCGCATCCAACGGTTCAAATGGTATTTTACAAGAAAAACTAAATATCTCCATTCCTTCATTCCGAATCCTCCTTCCATAAAGAGGGTGGCACAATGCCCTCATAACTGCCCGTAAACGCTTCCTCGGCAATCCCTACAAAAATATCCCGATGGCAGATGCTTTTTTCCCCGAAAAACAAAATCATCTTCTCTGCCCGTATGCCCCAGAGCCTGCCATTCGGATTCCCCAGACTGCTGAACGCAAGCCATTCCAAGCCCTCTCTGCTTCCGGAAAGCAGCCGCATGCCCTCCTCTGCCGAAAACAGCGGCAAAACCGCCTGCATCTCCAGAATCGCAACCCCTCGGTCATCCGCCTGTTTCAGCCCGTTTCCCGTATCAATCAGCGTACGCACCTCAGCACATCTGCCCTGCCGGAACACAGCAACCGTGCAGAATTCACGTCTGCGGCAAATATGCGTCTCTATCCACCCTGCACCCAATTTCAGCAATACATACGCCAGAAGCACCGCCCATGGCAGCAGCCACCATGGATAAATCCGCTCTACGATAAGACCCTGCCCAAACAACCGCTGTGCCTGCGTAAAGGTAAACAAAAGCTGTGCGCCGCCGCCAAGCAGGAACGAAGAAAGCAGTGTTGTCCCCATCAGCCGCAAAAATATTTTTCCGCTTTTCGGTGTATAGGCAATGAAAACGCCGCCTGCCAGAAGCAAAAGCGAAAATAGCACACCGCCGCTTCTTTGCAAAAAGAAAAGCCACGCGCAATCACACACCGCCGCAAAAAGGCCGCCGAATGCAAATCGCCACCGCTTCCTTCGCAGACCCAGAATCCGCCCTGCCATCCAGAGCAGAAAGGCATCCATCCCCCATGTCACCGGAAAAACGATATCTATGTAAATCTTCGGTTCCATTCCTTCCCTCCTTCTATGATTATAAAACGAAGAACCTGCGAAACCTGTCGTTTTTCCTGTGAAAAGCAGAAAAATCTCGACAAAAAAAGAACACACAATGCTGTCATCATGTGTTCTTCGTTTTATTTTTCCGCAAGCAGCTCTCTTGCCGCCGCCAGCGTGGTTTCCGTCACATCATTCATCAGTCTCGCCACCTCGCGCACCGCGCCTTCCTCGTCCAGTGCCGTCACGCGCGTCACGGTTTCTCCTGCGTCGCTTTCCTTTTCAATCAGAAAGTGATTATCCGCCATCGCGGCAATCTGGGGCAGATGCGTAATGCAGAGAAGCTGCCGTTTTCCGCCCAGAAAGCGCATTTTCTCGCCGACCCTTCTCGCCGTTCTGCCGCTGACCCCTGTATCAATTTCATCAAAAATAAATGTCCCGATTTCATCCGCATCCACAAGCACCGTTTTCAGTGCAAGCATCACACGGCTCATTTCGCCGCCGGATGCAATCTTTGCCAGGGGCTTGAGCGGCTCCCCTGCATTGGCAGAAATCAAAAATTCCACCTTGTCCTTGCCGTCTGCGCCCCAATCGGCTTTTTCTTCTATCTGAATATGAAACCGTGCATGCTTCATTTCCATGTCATGCAATGCCGTTTCAATCTGCTCCTCCACCTGTTCGGCAGTCGCCCTTCTTCTTGCTGTCAGCGTTTCCGCAAGAGCAGACAGGCGCTTCTCCTCCTCTGCCTTCTTGGCAGAAAGCTCCGCCGCCTTTTCGCTGCTGTTGGAGAGAAATTCCAGCTCCTGTACGGCTTTTTCGTAAAATTCCAATACCGCCTCAATGCTGCCGCCATATTTTCGCTTCAATTTATAAAAAAGCTGTAAGCGTTCCTCAATGCGTTCCAGCTCCTCCGGGTCAGCCTCCTGCTTTTCCGCCTCGCGCTTCAATTCCCGCGCACAGTCCTCCACGGCAGCATAGCCATCCGCCAATGCATCCGCCAAGGGAGACAGAGCCGCGTCATATTCCGCCGCTTCCCGCAATTTCGCAAGGGCATCCCCCAGCTGATCGCAGGCAGAGGGTGCGCGGTCATCCCCGTCATACAGAAGTGTTACGCTTTCGCCCGTCAGCCGTATCAGCCTTTCCATGCTGCTCAGGCGTTTTTTCTGCTCCAGAAGGACATCCTCCTCGCCCTCCCGCAGCTCTGCCGCTTCGATTTCTTCCTTCTGAAACAGCAGCATATCCATCCGCTGTTCTCTTTGGCTTTCATCTCCAATCAAAATCGCAAGCTGCTTTTCTAAATCCTTTAGCCTTTGTCGGCTGTTTTTGTATTCCTCCATTGCCTCACCAAAGCCTGCGCCGCAGAAGCGATCCAGCAGGCGAATGTGCTTCACCGGATTCAAAAGAGACTGATGCTCATGCTGTCCGTAAATATCAATCATGTCCTCGGCAATCTCCTTCAGCATACCGACCGTCACCGTAGAGCCGTTGATACGGCAGACAGATTTCCCCGCTTCGCTGAGTGTGCGGGTAATCAGAAGCGTCCCGTCCTCCTCAGGGGCAATGCCGTTTTCCGCAAGCTTTTCCGTAAGTGCCTGCGACTGTACGGAAAACAACGCCTCAACCGCCGCCTGCTTTTCGCCGTGGCGCAGAAAATCCTTCCCTGCTCTGCCGCCAAGGGCAAACTGCAAAGAATCAATAATCATGGATTTGCCGGCACCCGTTTCGCCCGTCAGAATATTCAGCCCATCTCCAAAGGAGATTTCGCTTTCCTTAATCAGCGCCACATTTCTGATGTGCAGATGTTCCAGCATAAAGCGTCCCTCCTTTAGGCACTATGGATGATGCGATACAGCTTTTCGATGATAACTGCCGCCTGATTATGTGTACGCACCACGCAGAAAACAGTATCATCCCCTGCAATCGTGCCAAGAATCTCGCTGTTCTGCATATTATCAAGCGCAACGGCAACCGCCATGCCCATCCCATCCAGTGTTTTCACTACAATCATGTTCTGCGCATAGTCCATTTTCAGCACAGCCTCTTTGAATACGCGCGTCAGTCTCTCTGTCACTTCCGTATCATTGCCCGTAATCACAGCATATTTCTGCCGTCCCTTTTCTGTTGCGATTTTCGTCAGCTTCATTTCACGAATATCACGGGAAACCGTTGCCTGTGTCACCACAAAGCCTTCCTCACAAAGTCTCTGTGCCAGCTCATCCTGCGTTTCAATGTCATAATTTTCAATCAATTCCAAAATTTTTGCATGTCTGGCGATCTTCATCGCACTACCCCCTCCTTACTGTTTCAGAAAGATATCCAAAGGTTGCTTGTTCAGCCGTTCTTATTTCAATTTATGCCGCAGTACATCGTAAAAGCTCTGCGGCTTTGTCTTAATAATCGTGGTGCAGACATCCGCACGACGAATTTGCACAACATTCTGCCCCGTCAACGTAAAGTTGTTCTGCCCGTCCGCACTGACCGTAAAGGGCGTGTCCTCTCTGCTTGGCTTCACCTCAACCGTAACCACGTCATCCGCAGAAACCACAATGGGTCTGCTTGTCAGCGTGTGCGGTGAAATGGGCGTAATCGCAATAATCTGTGCATCCGCCTTCAATACAGGTCCCCCTGCGGAAAGGTTATAGGCAGTCGAGCCTGTCGGCGTGCAGATGATAACACCATCCGCAAGCAGGGTATCCACAAATTCATCATTTACAAAAACGTGAAACTCCAGAATTTTATATAGATCGCGCGTAATGCAGATATCATTCAAAGCAATAATGCCCTCCGTGCGTTCATCCCCCTTGGCAATGCCGCAGGTCAGCATCATGCGCTTTTCCAGCTTAAAATCGCCCTTCAGCACCTTATCAATCGCCGCTTCGGCATAATTCTTATCCTCCGCCGTCAGAAAGCCAAGCGTCCCCAAATTGATACCCAGAATCGGCTTTTCAAATTTCGCCGTTCTTCTGCCGATGCCAAGCAGTGTCCCGTCGCCGCCAAGCGAAATCAGCAGATCACTGTTCTGATACAGCTCCGTTTCCGTCTGCGCATACTGCGGCAGCTCCGCCAAATCCGCCACTGCTTCGGAAAGGCGCGGCTGACAGCCCTTTTCCTCCAGATAACGCACCAGCCGCTTTGTCACCGCCAGTCCCTTATCCTTCTGTACATTCGGTAAAATTGCTACTTTTTTCATCTTCCGCACCTCATTTCTCGCCCGAAAGGATTTTATGCGATTGTGCAACAACGGTATCTACTCTCGCCTGCACCTCGTCCTCGTGCATGCCACTCCGGCTCTTATCCAGATAAATGAGATACTCGATATTACCTTCAGGCCCCTTAATCGGGGAGAAATCCAGACCGAGAATCCCAAGCCTCTGTGTGCGGACATACTCCACAATCATCTCGATAACCTCGCGATGCACGCTGCTGTCCCGAACAACGCCCTTCTTGCCGACCTTTTCCCGTCCGGCTTCAAACTGCGGCTTAATCAGACAGACCAGCTGCCCCTTTTCGCCCAGCACGCCAAGCACCGCAGGCAGTACCTTTGTCAGGGAAATAAAGGAAACATCAATCGATGCAAAATCCCCTTCATCCGGTACCTGCTCATGCGTCACATATCTTACGTTTGTTTTTTCCAAACAAACAACTCTTTCGTCATTTCTTAATTTCCACGCAAACTGCCCGTAGCCAACATCAATGGCATAAACCTTGCTTGCGCCGTTTTGCAGCATACAATCCGTAAAGCCGCCTGTCGATGCGCCGATATCCAGACAGATTTTCCCGTCCAGACGGATACCGAATACATCCATCGCCTTTTCCAGCTTATAGCCGCCGCGGCTGACATATTTCATCTGGTTGCCCTTTACCTCAAGCTTCGCTGTCACCGCCACCTTTGTGCCGGCCTTGTCCTCCTTCTGTCCGTCAACGTATACATTCCCTGCCATGATATACGCCTTCGCCAGCTCTCTGGAGTTTGCCAAGCCCTGCTGCACCAGTAAAACGTCTAATCTTTCCTTTTCAACCTTTTCTGCCATGGTCATTCTCCCAATCTTTCCTTGATGCTGTTATAAATGCCCGCCGCATCCAGCCCATATCTTTCAAAAAGCTGTGCCTGCGTGCCCTGTTCGATATATTTATCGGGAAATGCCAGATTCAGCACATCCGTCTGTATCCCTGCATCCCCGTAGTATTCCAGTACCTTTGAGCCGAAGCCGCCCTTACGCAGATTATCCTCCACCGTCACAATATGGGCGCACGTTTCAGTAATCTCCTTCAGCAGCTCCGTATCCAGAGGATTCAGAAAGCGCATATTCACAAGCATGGGGTGATACCCTTCCGCCTCTAAGCGCTCTGCCACCTCTGCCGCCGGCTTTAGCATGTGTCCCTCCGCCAGAATGGCAATGTCCCTGCCCTTCTGAATGACCTCTGCCTTGCCGTATGTAATCGGCTCCTTCTGCTCTGCAAAAGCAGTTTCCGCCGTTCCTCTGGGATAGCGCACCGCAATCGGGCCGTTCCATTCATTCACCGCAAAATCAAGCATTTCTTCCAATTCCCACGCGTTTTTTGGCGAAAGCACCGTCATATTGGGGATATGGCTGAGAAAGGAGATATCGAAAACGCCCTGATGGGTTTCTCCGTCTGCCCCAACAATCCCTGCACGGTCTATCGCAAATACAACATGCAGCTTCTGCATACACACATCATGCACGATCTGGTCATACGCCCTTTGCAGGAAGGAGGAATACACCGCAAATACAGGTGTTATGCCGCCCTTTGCCAGACCTGCCGCAAAGGTTGTGCCATGCTGCTCCGCAATGGCAACGTCAAAAAAACGTTTCGGAAAGGCTCTCTGAAATTTCTCAAAGCCTGTGCCGCCGCTCATTGCTGCCGTAATCCCTGCGACCTTCGGGTTCTTTTTCCCGATTTCCACCATTTTATCCCCGAAAACGGAGGACCAGCTTCTGCCGCCCTTGGAAAGCGGCTGTCCTGTTTTCAAATCAAACGCGCCTACGCCATGATACGCCCAGGGACGCTCCTCCGCGTAGGGATAACCCTTGCCCTTAATCGTTTTTACATGAATGAGCACAGGGCGGTTCATTTCCTTCACGTTTTCAAACAGTTCAATCAGCTCCGGCAAATCATGTCCATCCACAGGGCCGATATATTTAAGCCCAAGCTGTTCAAACAATGCACCGCCCGTCAGAAGCATTTTCGCCCCGTCACGCACGTTTTTCAGCACCTGATATGTCCCTTCCCCAATCACAGGCACATTATCTCGGAACTGCTTGACCGCCTCCTTCCACCCACGGTACTGGTAGCTTGTCCGCAGGCTGTTCAGATGGCGGCTGATGGCCCCCACATTCGTATCAATAGACATCTGGTTATCATTTAGAATGACAATCATTCTGGTATGCTCCTTGCCGACATTGTTCAGTGCCTCATACGCAAGTCCGCCCGTCATGGAGCCATCCCCGATGACTGCAATCACATGCTCCTTTCCGCCCGTCAGGTCTCTTGCCTTCGCAAGCCCGAACGCCGCTGAAATGGAAGTGGAGCTGTGTCCTGCCGCAAAGGCATCGCAGTCGCTTTCCGTCGGCTTGGGGAAGCCGCTCAGTCCATCCAGCTGCCGCAGATGGTCGAAGCCCTCTTTTCTGCCCGTCAGCATCTTATGAATATATGCCTGATGCCCAACGTCCCAGACAATTTTATCCTCCGGCAGATGAAAGCAGTATTCCAGTGCTACAGTCAGCTCCACAATGCCCAGATTGGACGCAAGATGTCCTCCTGTTTTGGATACCTTCTGCAAAAGAAACCGCCGCAGCTCTCTGCAAAGCTGCTTTAACTCTTTTTCGTTTAAATTCTTTATATCTTCAGTGGAATGGATATGCTTTAAAATACCGTCCACAGTTTCACCAACTCTCTATTCTCACAACCTCAAAAAATCTCTCGGAAGGATCTTCTTAAAATGTTCTGGTTGTAAGATATTTTGTCAACTCTAATAAAAATGCACAGCCCTCGCCCTGCTCCTCCCAGATGGAAGCAGCCTCAGCGGAAAGCCTTGCCGCAATCTCTCTTGATTTTTCAATTCCAAACAGCGTCACATACGTTGTTTTCTGATTTTTTTCATCACTGTGGATGGGCTTGCCCAATTCCTCCAGTGTGCTTGTCACATCCAGAATATCATCCAGAATCTGGAATGCAATGCCGATTTTTTCGCCTGCCAGTGCAAATGCCGCAACTGTTTTTTCATCCGCACCGCCGCAGATTGCCCCTGCCTGCAGTGCGCCGCGAATCATTGCCGCCGTTTTATGCAGGTGGATAAAATCAAGCGTTTCGATATCCAGCGGCTTCCCTTCCATGAAAACATCCACCACCTGCCCAACAAGCATGCCTTCCACCCCTGCGCCGTGTGCAATCGCTTTCATGGCACCTGTTGTCTGCGGCGTGGGGTTTTTCACGCAGGCATCCGCCATCGTTTCCATGGCATGATGCAGCAGGCCATCCCCTGCCAGAATCGCCATATCCTCGCCAAAAACCTTATGGTTCGTCAGTCTCCCCCTGCGGTAATCATCGTTATCCATCGCAGGCAGGTCATCATGAATCAGCGAATAGGTATGAATCATTTCCAAGGCACAGGCAAAGGGAAGGGCATCCTCCTTTTTGCCGCCGACCGCCTCGCACGCCGCCAGAACCATCATCGGGCGCAGACGCTTGCCCCCTGCCAGAAGGCTGTAGCGCATTGCTTCAAAAATCACAGGCGGAAAGTCCTTCTGTTCGGGTACTGCCTGCTCCAACGCCTGTTCAATATAGGCACAGCGTTCCTTCATTTCCTGCTTCAAATCCATCATTCTTCCACCTCCGCCTGAAACGGCTCCTCCTGCCAAAGCCCTGCTTCTTTTCTCAGCAGAACGATTTCTCCCTCCGCCGCAGAAAGCTTTTCTCTGCAAAGTGCCGCAAGAGAGAGCCCCTCTTTATACAACGAAACAGCCGTCTCCAGGGAGACCTCCTCCTGTTCCAGCTGTTCTACAATTTCCTCTAAGCGTTCCATTGCTTCATCAAAGGTTTGTTTCTTTCTCGCCATCGGCAAATACCGCCTTTCCTGTCACCTCTGCCTGCAAAATGCCGTCCTTCATGCGAATCCGTACCGCCTGCCCGATTTTTGCCGCCTGCGCCGTTGTAAGCGGCGTGCCGCTCTCATCCATCAGCATGGCATAGCCGCGGTTCATCACAGAAAACGGCGAAACCGCCGCCAGCCTGCCCTCTGCCGCCAGAAGTCCTCGGCTGAGCCGTTGCAGCTGTCCTGCCGTTTCTTTATACAGAAGCCGTTCCTGCTCCGCAAGCACGCGCTCCTTTTTCTGCATCAATTCCAACGGACGCTTCAGCACAGGGCGTTCCTTCAGAAATTCCAGTCTCCGTTTAGATACCGTCAGCACCGCCTGCAAATTCCGTTCCAATCGTTCCGCCAGTGCCCTTGCATCCTCCTTTTTGTCCGCAAGTCTTGTGGTTGCAAGCTCTGCCGCCGCAGATGGGGTCGGCGCACGCAAATCCGAAACAAAATCGGCAATCGTAAAATCCGTTTCATGCCCGACAGCAGAAATCACAGGCAGCTCCGAAGCAAAAATGGCTCTTGCCACGCTTTCCTCGTTAAACGCCCATAAATCCTCCATCGAGCCGCCGCCGCGCCCCAGAATAATCACGTCTGCCTTGCCCCAACTGTTCGCCGCCTTCAGGCTTTTCACGATATCTGCCGCAGCCGCTTCTCCCTGCACCAATGTCGGGAATATGGCAAGCTTCACTCTCGGGTCGCGTCTTTTTGCAATCTGGATAATATCGCGCACCGCCGCCCCCGTCGGGGAGGTGATTACCGCAATACAACCGACATTTTCGGGAATCTCCCGCTTATAGTCCGCATCAAAGAGCCCCTCTGCCGCAAGCCTTTCCTTCATCTGCTCAAAGGCAAGCTGCAGGGCACCCATGCCGACCGGCTCCAGAAATTCGCCGTACAGCTGATACTGTCCCGTCCTTTCGTACAGGGAAACATGCCCGTATAAAATCACCTGCATCCCGTTTTCGGGCAGAAAGGGCACCTGTGCCGCATCCTGCTGAAACATCACGCAGGCAATCGCCCCCTGTGCGTCCTTGAGGGTAAAATACCAATGACCGCTCGAATGTGCCTTGAAATTGGAAATCTCCCCCTGCACCAGAAGGCTGTTCAGTATAAAATCATTTTCCAGCAGATTTTTGATATAGCGGTTAATCTGCCCAACCGAGAACACCTTCGGCTCTATCATTTGATTACTTTGCCCAGTACGCCGTTGATAAAGGCAGGTGCTTCATCGGAGCTGAAGCGTTTTGCAAGCTCCACCGCCTCATTGATGGCAACGCCGATGGGGGTTTCCCCGTATTTCATTTCATATACTGCCAGACGCAGAATCGCCAAATCCACCTTATTCATCCGCGCAGGGTCCCATCCGTTTGCGCTTGCTGTAATCATTTCGTCAATTTCCGCCATGTGGGCATGTACGCCCTCCACCTCAGAAAGAATAAATTCCTTGTCCTCTTCCTCTACAGGCTCTTCCTTTTCCGCAAAGAAAAGCTCCTTCACCTGCTCAAATTCCTCTGCTTCGCTGAAATCCATCTGGAACAGCAGATAAAACGCATTTCTTCTCGCACCTCTACGGCTCATAGTATCCCTCCATTATTTCTCCAACCAACGGCACACTTAAAAAATAAGCAAGGGCCTCAGATAGCCATGAGACCCACCGTTTTTCACGATTATTCTTCTTCCTCTGCCTTTGCTTCTGTTTCCTTCACAATGCCGCAGATGCTTACATTCACCGCCGCAACCGTAAGTCCTGTCATGGTTTCCACTGTTGTTTTCACCTTTTCCTGTACTTCCTTGGCAGCGTTCTGCACCTTTGTGCCGAAATTTACGATAATATCCATATCCAGAACAGCTTCATCCGCATCCTTTGTGATTTTCGCGCATTTGGTATGACCCTTCTTGCCAAACAGTTCCACAAAGCCCTTGCCGCCGCCGGCAACTACGCCTTCCACCTCCAGTGCGGCTGTTGTGGCAATCACGCCGACAACCTCATCTGCAATCTGAATCTGACCGTTTGTTTTATTTTCAGACATGTGTAATCCCTCCTGTTGTTTCTATCTTCTGTTTTTGCAAAACAATATATTCACGCATAATTATGATATGAGTATAACAGATATTCGCCCATTTTGCAACGAATTATGCACCATTTTATGCATAAAAAAGAAGGCAGTATTCGGATTTTATTCCCACTGCCTTCATCTGATTTTCTGTAATTTCTTACTTTTGCAATGTATTGATGCGGATTTTATCGGCAGGCATCCCTGTTTTTCTTTGCACGATATCCTCAATCTGTGCAACATCCTTATCCGTCAGCTTCACCGCATCCACCACCACATCCACCGTTTCGTTATCCATGCGGACATACGCCTGCTTGAACCCCTTGGATTGGATCATTGCCTCTGCGGCACTTTCCTTTTCCATCCGCTCCTGCAATAGCAGCATACTTTCGGTGCATTTTGCCTTCTGCTCCTCGGTAATGTTTTCGTTATTGAGCATTTCCGTCAAAATATCCTTTTCCTTCGCGCGAGACTGCTCTCGGTTCAGCTTTGCCTCCGCAAAATAAGCAGAGCCATTCCCATTCGCCGAAACATAAACCGCCGCACCGTCGCCTGTGGTTTCCGCCGTAATCGGGTCTAGTCCCGTTTCGTCCGTATCATCCGGCAGAGCGGAATAATCCACCAATGCCGTCACATCTCCTTCCTCGGTCAGCTGCAATGCCGTCTGCTTTCCTTCGGAAGAACGGCTTTCCTGAAAATTCAGATACCCTGCCGCCGCAATCATCACCGCCAGTGCCGTAACCACAACCTGATTCCTTTTGATGACAAACATACCTTTTCCCCCTCTGCAAAAATTCTATTTCATCTGCAAAATTGCAATTTTATGCGCAGGCACATTGCAAAGTGCCTCTGCCGCCTGATGCAGTGCCGCCTGCACCGTGGCATCTCCGCCGCCCTCCGCAACAATAACCACCCCTTCAATCACAGGGGCATTTTCCGAAAGAATGAACGGCGCAGTATTGCCGCCCTTTTCCTCGGTCAGCACCGCCTTCTGCTCCACGCGGAATTTTCCGTCCCTCTCCGATTCCTCCCGTACCTCATCCTGTGCAATGGTGCGTTCCTCCGTCCTGCAATAGGTCAGCATGACATCCACTGCCCCTGCCCCCTGCACCTTTGAAAGAATTTCCGCCATGCGCGTTTCTGTCTCCCGCTCCGCCACATCGGAAGCCGTCTGCGTTTCCGCCTGTGCAGGCGCTTCCTTTTCTCCGCCGAAAAAGCTCTTCCCCATTGCCAGAAGCAGCACCCCTGCCAGAAGTGCCAGAAAAATATTGCTCCGCAGCTTTTTGTTTTCGGGGCGAAATAACCCCTTCCACAAATTCTTTTGCATCCTCTCACCCTTCTTCTCTGTATCCGTTGTATATATCCGACCATTCCTGCTCTATCCTCGTCAAGGGCAAATCTCCCGTTTCCGCCGCATGAAACAGCCCAAGCAGCGGACGCAGCACCGCCGTCAGCACCAGAATCCCCAGCACCAGCTCCGTATAGCGGCGATATTTTCCCTCCGGCAGAAGCAGCCCCACCAGAGCAGAGAAAACAGCCAACGCAGTTATGGTTTTAATATATGCCGCAAATGCCGCCATCATGCCTACAAGCCCCCCAACAAAAGCAATGCCGAAAAGAAAAACATCCCTTCGCCCAGAAAAACAATCCCCAGCAGAAGCCCTATGTATTCCCCTGCCGCCGCAATGCACTCTACTAAGCGTTCCTCGCAGATGAATTCCGCCGCCGCAGCCGTCAGCCGAAACACAAGCAGGATCACAAGCAGCTTGATGAGCAATGGCAGACAAAGCAGGAGCAGAAGCACCACCGCCGCAACCAGTGTGCCGCTTTTGAGCGTCCCTGCCATAGCCGCTGCCGTTTCCACCGCGCCGCCCATCACGCCCCCGACCACCGGCACTGCCCCGACTGCGATTTTCACTGTTTTCGCCGCCAGACCGTTCAGCGCACCGCCGCCGATTTTCTGCAGGGAAAGCAGGAGCATAAAAAGCATTGCCGCCCCCTTCATCCCCCAGGAAATGCACTGCCGCAGCAGCTCCGCAAATTTCCCCAAAATCGGTTTTTCGGAAATATGGTCTGCCATCTCCAGAGCAATCGAAAGCTGAATCGCAGGTATCAGCACATAGCTGATGCCAACAGAAAGTGCCGTCGCGCCGCCCAAAAGCGTCGGCCCCATCAGCGCCCCCTGCGCCAAATTCCCCGATGAAGCAGAAAGCACCAGAAAAATGGGCACCATCGCTCCAAACACCCCACATAGTCCTCGCATCCGCTCCACAACTGATTGCGAAATGCTGTAAAACGAGGTCAGAATCGCCACAATCAACACCATGTAGCAAACATAAAATCCCATTTCGCCCACGTTTTTCCCTTGAAAGGAATCACTGCACTGCTTCAGAATTGCACTCAGAATGACAATCAGCACCAGCTGCGCCAGAAGTCTGCCCTGCATGCGCAGCTCTCCGAATGTCAATTCCAGAGCCTTCTCCCTGATATTCGCGAATGTAAAATCAAATTCCCCCGAAAGGATTTCCGCAAGCAAATCAGAAAAGCTGACCGCCGCATCCATTTCCTCCGCCGCCGCATCCACAGCCTCCATATCCAACTCTTCCGTTTCGCCTTCTATGCAGATTGCATCCGCCGTTTCCGCCGCAAATGCCGTCCTTGGCAGAAGGGAAAGCAGCAAAATCAGAAGCAACCCCCATTTCTTCATCCTGCCCCCTCCTATACCAAGCCCATGACCAGTTCCAGCAGTCCAATCAGCACAGGAGCCGCCGCCGTCATCATGAGAATCTTTCCTGCCAGTTCAATTTTTGCCGCAACCGTTCCCTCTCCCGCATCCGCGCAAAGCTGTGCGCCAAACTGCGTCAGATATGCAATGCCGATCACCTTCAGCACCACTGCAAAGTAGCCGTCCCCGACCCCCGCCGTTTCCGCCGTTTCTCGCAGCAAGCCAATGAGCCTCCCCAGCGGCACACAGATTATTCCGAAAATCAGAATCCCCGTCACAGCGGCAAGGAGCATCGCAAGCTGCGGATTCTCCTTTTTCAGCAGAACGGCAAATATCGTCCCCACCAGACCAATGGCGATGATTTTACCAATTTCCATCCGACCGCCTCCTCAAAGCTGAAATAAGGTCTGCACCGTATCAAACAGCTGGCTGATGTATTGAATCACCCAAAACAGCACCACAACCAACCCTGCCAGAGTGGTCAGCATCGCCTGTTCCTCTCTGCCTGCGCGCATCAGCACCTGATGCAGCACTGCCACCAGAATCCCGACCGCCGCAATCCGAAACACAATATTGATTTCCATTTTCTCCCCCCTCACAGCAGTGTTACAATAATAAGCAATCCCGAAAGTCCGCCGATGCCGTAGTAAAGTCTGCCGTTTTTCTCCAATCGTTTTCTGCCCTGCGACAATGCCTGTTCCAGATACCGCAGCAGCAGGCAAATGCTCCCCTCCTGCTGCACCTTATCCAGATAGCCGAGGGTTTTCCCAAAGGAAAGCACCATATCCAAATCCTCCGCCGTCAGGAAAATCTGATTCCGCTTCTTCGACCAGGCCTCTGTCCAGATTTCCTCCGCAGAACCCCTTTCCCGCTCTGCCATGACTGCCGCCGCCTGCGCGAAAATCTCACCAATCACGCCCTCCGCCTTCCAGCCGATGCTTTCCAGAACCTCCGTCAGAGGAGCGGAAAGATAGGCAATCTGGCTTTGCAGAAGCAGGATTGCACGTTCCAGCTCTGCCAGCTCCTGCAAACGATATTTCTCCTTTGCCGCAAAATACGCCCCGAACCAGAGCGTTGCACCAAGCACAAGCACACTGCCGAGCAAACGCATCATGCTTCCTCCTCCTTTTCCATCGTCCTTTCTTCTTCCGCAATCATTTTCCCCTCCCTGTCGCATAGTCCCTCTATGGTGCCTGTGCCGTTTCGGTTGGAAAGAAAAAGATACCGTTCAAATATTTTCCTGCGGACAAGCGCGCGCAGCTGCGGTCTTGTTTCAATGTCGGCAAAGTCGCGCCCATGTGCCGTCGCAATCAGCTTCACCCCTGCGTTTAAAACCTCCTCCACCGCGGCAACATCCTCACGCCTGCCCAGCTCATCCACAGCGATAATATCAGGGGACATGCTTCGCAGTAAAAGCGTCATCCCCTTCGCCTTCGGGCAGCCCTCCAGAATATCCGTACAGGGGCCGACATCCATCTGCGGCATACCGTCTCTGAGCGGCGCAATTTCTCCGCGCTCATCCACCACGCCGACCGTTTTTCCTCTCTCACTCAGGCAACGGATGAGATCGCGCAAAAGCGTTGTTTTTCCGCATCCCGGCGGTGAAACAATCAGGGTATGGCAAAGCGTATTCTTTTCCAACAGAAGCGGCAGAAGCGTCTCTCCCCACCCCTTCCTTTCCCTCGCAATGCGGATATTTAAGGCATTGATTTGCCGTAGCGTGCGGATTTCGCCATTTTCCAGAACCGCCTTACCGCAGAAGCCGACTCTGTGTCCGCCCTCTATGGTAAGATAGCCCTGCCGCAGCTCTTCCTCAAAGGCATAGAGAGAATAGCCGCTCAGAAGCGAAACAGTTTCTCGCAGATCCGCCATGGAAATGCGCATCCCCTTTTCATCCGCCGCAGGCAGAAACGTTCCCTCCTTCCCCAGAGAAAACAGCCGATTCTCTCTTTTTAAAAGCAAGGGCTGTCCGCTGCGCAGGCGAATTTCCTGCAAATCGTGCAGTTCCTTCTCCGCAAGCACCTCCCGTATTTTTCTCGGCAATGCACGCCAAACTGCCTCTGTCTGCATTGGCTCGTCCTCCCTTCTTTTCTCATCCTATGCGGAAAAGGTGAAAAAATACCTGCGATGGCATTATTTCACAGAGCGCGAATTTTGTAGTATTCTTTTCATAATTTTTATGTATAAAAACATTTACAAGAAATTACATTTTATGTTAAAATTTAAGAAAATTCCCTTGGTGTAATTTCAAATATAAGTCTAATTTCATAAGTTTTACCACGAAAGAGGAGATAATTATGTGCAAAAATTCAATCCATACGACAGGAGCAGCCGCTTCTGCTGTAAATGAACTTTGTACTGACAGGGGTTCCGTTTGTGTCACAAATAGCGAATCCATACATGATGAACCCCTTTATTGCCGCATCAGTACGCAAAAAGCAATCTATAAAATTCCGTATCAGGATATTCTTTTTATCGAAAGTGAGCAAAAAAAATCTGTCATCCATCTGTTGAAAAAAACCATCTGTGTTTCGGTTCCGTTATATCGTATTCTGGAAGTGCTGCCCAAGGAAACCTTTGTGCAGACACATCGCTCCTTTATTGTTAATCTGAAAAATGCATCCTCCATCGATAAATCCCAAAATCCTTGGACGATTTCTTTTTTCGGTTCGGAGCAGCTTGCCTTCGTCGGGCGTTCCTTCAAGGATAACATCATGCAGATTATCCGCCCCACGTTGGATCTTGATACAGGCAAATGACAGCCTTGCTTTGATTGACATTCTCCTGCTTTCTCTTTAGAATAGAGAAAAAAGGAGGTCTGCCCCATGAAAGAATTTCGTTTGGTTGCCTTTGGCGACAGCTTAACATACGGCTATGGTGTTTTGTCCCATATTGCATATCCCTCCCGCTTGGCAAGGGAGCTGCCGGAGAAAAATCCGCAGCTTCGTTGGAAGGTATACAATCGCGGCATCAACGGAGAAACCACCAGAGAAGCGAAAGAACGGCTGGAAAGTCAGGTGCTTTGGTTAAAGCCGCATCTTACTGTAATTCTGCTGGGTTCCAATGACAGTGCCCTCAACGAAGGGCAATATCGTACACCTTGGGAATATGAACACAATATGATGTTCATTCTGGAACGCCTTCTGGCAGAAAAGCACGGAGATTCTGCTTTCCATAGCGGTGTCTGTCTGCCCGTTCTGGTTACGCCGCCGCCCGTGGTGGATACAGATTTCTACCCCTTCACCACAACCGACCGCATTGAAAAATATGGGGAAATCGTCAAAAAGCTGGCAAAGGGCTATCATTGTCCCGTCATTGATGTATATCAGGCATTTCTGGACATTAAGGAAGCACAAGGCTTCGAAGCGTATGATGCACTGTTTCAGTTCGATGGCGTGCATTGGAGCAACGCAGGCTATGATGTGTTCTACGCCCTTCTGGAAAAGGAAATTCTGGCTTTGACAGAAAATTTCTGAAATCCGGATCAAAAAAGCCCTGCATGGGAAAATTCTCCCGTGCAAGGCTTTTTTCTGTTCTGTATGCTTTTTTATTCCGTTTTTTTACTGACCGCAAAGGTCAACCGTTACATAAAGCTCCTTGGATTTTGCGGAAATTCCCACGCCTGCCTCCTGCATGGTGCTGTCTGCCAGGCTGTTCTCCTTCGCAGCGGTACGCATCCATTCCTGATAAATCTGCACCACATCGCCGCGCTGCTTGGCAATGGTTTCGGATGCCGTACGGAAGGCTTTGCCCTTCGCCAGAATCCGGCTGAAGGGTGTCGAGCCGTCAGAGCCGGTATAGTCGAAATATCCCTTCGCCGTCATATCCTCGGAATGTGCTCTTGCTACGCCCCCCAGCTTACTGTCTGCCGTAAGCAGGGACAAGCCCTTTTCCAGACGACATACCTGAATCAGGTCAAGCAGCTCCGCTTCCATAGCTTCCCTTGTGGTATACTGCAAGGTGCTCCGGTAATCCTTCGTCCGGGCGAAGCTCTTTTCCTGCAAAAGCACACCACAGATTTTTCCCTCATAATCCAGAGGAACATGCACCTCGGAATTGGCATTGTATACAATACCGCTGTGCTCTAAGCTGCTGACGTGAGAAAGATTCTTAATATTCGCCGCAATGCCCTTGCCGCTTGTACCGTTATAGGTAAAGCCTGTGCCCGGCACAAAAATTTCGACAATTTTCCCATCCTGCATCGTTGCAAAGAAATAATTCTGATACTCGTTGAGATAAACATATCTCTCTAAGCCATACACAGAATCGTCAATGCGGTCGGGTTCACCCCAGACAGCCTTCAGCTCTGCCGCCGTCCAGCCGAGACAGACCTTTTTTTCGCCGACAGTAACCGTTTCTGTTGCCGCCGCCTCCGTCACCTTCACTTCCTCGGTCTTGGTGTCCGCTTTCGTGTCATTTTTGGTGTCCACTTTGGTGTCATTTTGGGTGTCCACTCTGTCCACTTTGTCCACCTTTGGTTCGGTAATTTCCACCTTGCCGCCGGTCTGCTCCTCAATATAGCGATATGCCTTCACGAAGGAAACCACAGCCTCCTGCACCGTCATTTCGCGGAAGGGATGATAGCCGCCATCCTGATAGCCCGCAAGAATCCCAATGCCATACAGCTGGTCGATATATTTATTGGAGGAAGCAAACAGCTGCGCGGTATCGTTGAAGGGATTTTTCTTTGCCTTCTCCGTTAAATCCACGCCGCAGGTTTTCATCACGCGCGCCACCATAATCGCCATCTGCTCACGGGTCAGCGTGCTGTTCGGCTCAAAAATACCGGGGTCTGTGCCGCCGATAATGCCCAGCTCATACGCCGCTGTCACATCTGCATCATCGCAGTCTGTAAAGGGCGTTTTGCCTGCCGCCTTCCATTCCTTTCCGGTGATTACATTCAGAAAACGCATCACCATCTTGCAGAAATCCTTTCTCGTCATGGGCGATTTTGCCTTCTGCAAATCCGCATCCGTCAGAAGTCCCTGCTGATAGGCAAATTCGATGGAAGGCTTTGCCCATTCGCCTGCATTCGTCGCAACGGCGGCAAAGGAAGGCACTGCGGCGGAAAGGCTCAGCATCCCTGCAAGAAGAATTGCCATAAACCGTTTCATACTCGTCATCCTTTCTTATTCCCCCAACGCCATCTGCCCGGGCAGATGATTGGTGGTTTTATCCTTTTCCTGTATAAAATGCCCCGTGGTGGGGATTTTTTTCGTGCGATAATATTCGTATTCCTCTGTTTCAAATTCCGCCTTGGCAAACACCGCGGTAACCGCACTGTTTTTCTTGAGTGTAAAGACCTGCACGCCGCCGGCGTTCTTTGTGGCACTCAGCGGAATCAGCTCTGTATTCAAAAGCGTTGCCTTATCCGCATTGCGCATCAGTATAAAATCCGCTTCCTCAGCGATTTTCGCCATCCGCACCAGCTCTGCCTTTGCGGAATAGGCATTGACCAGCTTGCGGCGATTTGTTTTGGTTTCATAGGCGGAAAGCGGCACCTTCGCCGCCTTGCCGTTTGCAAAGAAAAACACCATCTGACCGCTATAATCCGCCGTTGCAGTCATGTAAATAATGGTTTCCTCTGCGTCAAGCTGCAAGAGATTCGGGAGATAATCCCCCAATGCACTCGCCTTGGCATCCGCCACATCCGAGGCTTTCAGCTTATACACATTCTGCTGATTGGAGAAAAACAGCAGATCCATACGGTTTGCGCCCTCCTGCTCCATCAGAAGAATGTCCTCCTCCTTCAGCTTCTGCTCCCCTGCCATGCGCAGAGATGCCTGACTGATTTTCTTGAAATAGTTCTCCTTCGTCAAGAAGAAGGTTACAGGGTAATCCTCGATGAAATCCTCCTTGGAAAGCACCGTCACATCATCCTCATGGATGATTTCGGTTTTTCTGGGCTTGCCGTATTTTTTTGCCACATTGCGCAGCTGCTTACAGATGATATTTTTGATTTTTGCATCGGAGCGAAGTGTTTCATGCAGACCTTTGATTTCCTTTTCCAGTGCATCCAGCTCTGCAATGCGTTTCAGAATATATTCCTTATTGATGTTGCGCAGCTTAATCTCCGCGATATATTCCGCCTGCACCTCATCAATTTCAAAGCCTGCCATCAGGTTCGGCACAACCATTTTTTCCTCCTCGGTGCCACGGATAATGGCAATCGCCTTATCAATATCCATCAGGATTTTGGAAAGCCCTTCGAGCAGGTGATATTTTTCGGATTTCCTCTGAATATCAAATGCAAGCTGTCTGCGGATGGAATCCATGCGGAAGTCCGTCCAGTGCTTCAAAATTTCGCCCACGCCAAGCGTCATAGGCTTGCCATGAATCAGCACATTAAAATTACAGCTGAAGCTATCCGACAAGGGTGTCATGGCGAACAGCTTGTGCATCAGCAGCTCCACATTCGTGCCGCGCTTGAGGTCAATCGTAATTTTCAGACCGTTTCTGTCTGATTCATCGCGCACATCGGTGATATCCTTGATTTTCCCTGCCTTAACCAATGCAATGATTTTATCCACAATGGCTTCAATATTGGTAGTATAGGGAATTTCATAGACCTCAATGCAGTTATCCTTTTTATCGTAACGATATTTTGCACGCAGCTTCACACTGCCGCGTCCCGTTTTATAAATCTGCTTCAAGTCCTTCCGGCTGTAAATCAATTCGCCGCCGGTAGAAAAATCGGGAGCGGAAAGCACCTCGCACAAATCAACCGTATCATCCTTGATATATTGCGCCGTTGCTTCGCACAATTCTGCAAGGTTGAAGCTGCAAATGGAGGATGCCATGCCGACTGCAATGCCAAGGTTCGGATTTGCCAGAATATTCGGGAAAGTAGTCGGCAGAAGCGCCGGTTCCTTCATGCTGCCGTCATAGTTATCAATAAACGAAACCGTGTCCTTATCAATATCCGCAAAGATTTCCTGGCAGATGCTCTCCAGCTTTACCTCAGTATAACGGGAGGCGGCATACGCCATCTCTCTGGAATAGTATTTCCCAAAATTCCCCTCGGAATCCACAAAGGGCACCAAAAGCGCTTCATTATCCTTTGTCAGACGCACCATGGTTTCATAAATCGCACTGTCCCCATGGGGGTTCAGCTTCATGGTCTGCCCTACCACATTGGCAGATTTTGTTCTGTCGCCCTTCAGAAGCCCCATCAGATACATGGTATACAAAAGCTTTCTATGGGAGGGCTTGAAGCCGTCAATCTCAGGAATGGCACGGGAAACAATGACACTCATGGCGTAGGGCATATAATTCAGCTCAAGCGTATCGGTAATGCGCTGCTCCTGTATGAAATTATCGTGATATTCTTTTTTCGTTGTTGTTTTTTTCTTTGCCATACATCCACCTCTTAGCTGAGGTCAATCATATCCAGATATTTATGACCTTCCTCTGCAATGTGTTCCTTTCTGCCGGAAAGATTTTCCCCAAGCAGGAGTTCAAAAATCGCCTGTGTGCGCTCCGCTTCATCGGGCGTAACCAGAATGAGCCTGCGCGTTTCGGGGTTCATGGTGGTTTCCCACATCATGTCTGCGGCATTTTCACCCAAGCCCTTCGAGCGTTTGATTTTCACCTTGCCCTTCAGCTTGGCGGTGATTTTTGCCTTTTCGCTGTCGGTATAGGCGAAATATTTATCCTTGCCGTGGCGGATTTCATATAACGGCGATTCCGCAATATAGACCTTTTTTTCGTAAATCAGCGTCGGTACAAGGCGGTAAAGCATCGTCAAAAGGAGGGTGCGTATCTGGAAGCCGTCCACATCCGCATCGGTGCAGAGGATGACCTTGCTCCAACGAAGCTGCGCCAGATCAAAGGAGTTCAGCCCCTTATCATGCTTGGATTTTACCTCAACACCACAGCCAAGTACCTTCAATAGGTCAATGATGATGTCGCTATTGAAAATCTTGTTATAATCTGCCTTCAAGCAGTTCAAAATCTTTCCTCGGATGGGCATAATCGCCTGAAAATCCGCATCTCTGCCCTGCTTACAGGAGCCAAGCGCGGAATCGCCCTCCACGATATAGATTTCTCTGCGGGAAACATCCTTTGTACGGCAGTTTACAAATTTTTCCACACGGTTATTCATATCCAGACTGCCCGTCAGCTTTTTGCGGATATTCACACGGGTATTTTCCGCCGTTTCACGGCTTCTTTTATTCGCAAGCACCTGTGCCGCAATCTTATCGGCATCCATTTTATTTTCAATAAAATAAATCTCCAGCTGCCGGCGGAAGAACTCCGTCATGGCCTCCTGAATGAATTTGTTCGTAATAGATTTTTTCGTCTGGTTTTCGTAGCTCGTTACGGTGGAGAAGGAATTGATGACCAGAATCAGGCTGTCCTCCACATCCGCAAAGGTGATTTTCTTTTCATCCTTTTTATATAAGCTATTGCTTTTCAGATATTTATCAATCGCAAAGACAAAGGCATTGCGCACTGCCTTATCAGGGGAGCCGCCATATTCCAGAAAGCTGGAATTGTGGTAATATTCCAGTACATTCACATGGTTATTGAAGCAGAACGCCGCTTCAAATTTCAGGCGATATTCGGGCTTATCCTCTCTGTCGCGTCCCTTGGTTTCGGTCTGGAGATAATGCACAGCGGTCAGTCCATTTTCGCCGTTCAGCTCCGCAAGATAATCGCGAATCCCGTTTTCATAGCAATATTGGAAGGTTTCGCCGCTTTCCTCATCATATAATTCAAACAGAAGCCCTGCGTTCACAACTGCCTGCTTTTTCAGCACATCCTGAAAATAGGAAAGGGGAATGTGAATTTCGGTAAAAACATCTCTGTCGGGCCGCCATGTAATCTGCGTGCCGGTGGGGTGCTTTTCCGCCGCCTCCTTCATCAGACCGCCGATATTTTCACCCTTTTCAAAATGCAGCTGATAGCACATGCCGTCGCGGTAAATGACTGCATCCATAAATTCGGAGGCATACTGGGTTGCACAGGTGCCCAGACCGTTCAGACCCAAGCTGAATTCATAGTTTTCGCCTGTATTATTCTGATATTTGCCGCCTGCGTACAGCTCACAGAACACCAGCTCCCAGTTGAAGCAATCCTCCTTGGGGTTATAATCCACAGGAATCCCCCTGCCATGATCGCGCACGAGAATGGAATCATCCTTGAAACGGGTAATCTCAATCTTTTTGCCGTAGCCCTCTCTCGCCTCATCAATGGAATTGGAAAGGATTTCAAAAAAGGCATGCTCGCACCCATCCAGACCGTCCGAGCCGAAGATAACCCCCGGGCGCAGGCGGACGCGTTCCGCCCCCTTTAGGGAAGTGATGCTTTCATTATTATAATTGGAATCTTGCTTTTTCATGGTGCCACCTCTCGTTCTCTGCCGAAATCTGCATGCAAATAAATGCACAGTTACGGCACTATTTTTAACTTTACAGGACGAAACAGCCCCTGTCAAGCGAACAGGCAGAATTTTCTTTATCGTGTGCCTTCCTAAGACGAATTCGGGCGTTTGGCTTATTTCTCAATTTTAATTCTTCAATTTCTTGAAAACGCATGAAAATCGTGTTAAAATAATCATTTAGAAATTCAATCAATCTACACAAAAGAGGTTTTGCAAACATGAAAAAATTACGAGAAATTCGTACAAGAATAGATGCGTATATACAAACGCATAAGCCTGCCGCCTTCATTATGTGGCTGTTAGTGCTGCTGTTTCCCCTCTGGCTGAGCCTGAGCGGCAACGCCATTTCCTTTCTTTCCGGCGAGGACGGCGCGGCGGTGCTGCTGCGCACGCTTTTAACGGAAAATTACGGAGCGTTCCTGTTAGGGATGCTTCTGATTTATCTTTTCTTCGGGGCGATGGTCTGCCTCTGGAAACACGTTCCTTTGGCAGCACTTTTGACAGGCTTAATATTTACGATTATGCCAACGGTTGATTTTCTGAAAACAGAAATCCTCAAGGAGCATTTTCTTCCTTGGGATATGCTGCTGGCAAAAAATGCAGACAGCTTCTCCACATTTCTTTCTGCGCTGAAAATCCCCACACCGTTATGGTGGCTCTGGGGCGGCACGGTGGCATATCTTGCGGTGCTTGCCATTCTGCGTCCGACACTCCCAATCGCATGGAAAAAACGCGTGCTTGGTGCGCCGATTCTGTTGGGGTGTCTGTATCTTTGCACCATGAACGGCACCGTACGAGCCGATTACAGCCTGCTGGGGCTTTCCTCCGAAGCACCGACCGATCAGACAAAAAACTACACCGAAAACGGCTTTCTGACCGCTTTTGTGCTAAACCTTTCTTCCTTAAACATGGGTGACCCGGATAATTACAGTGAGAGATATCTGGAAAAGGCATTTGCGCAATATCAGCCGGACGAAGCTAGCGGCGCAGATTTCCAGAATCCCGATGTCATTGTGATTCTTTCGGAATCCTTCTGGGACCCTACCACGCTGAAAAACGTGAGCTTTACGGAGGACCCGATTCCCAATTACCGCAGGATTCTTGCGGAAAACCACGGCGGCAGCATGGTTTCCTGCACCTTCGGCGGTGGCACGGTGCGTCCCGAATTTGAGATTCTGACCGGCATGACTACAAGTATGCTGCCCTCCGGCAATGTGCCGTATCAGCAGTATGTATTCAACAATATTTATTCCTATGCACGCGAATTTAAGAATCAAGGCTATGATACCATTGGGATTCATACCTATCAGAAGGAATTTTATGAACGCGTCCGCGCCTATCCCCTGCTTGGCTTTGATGAAATGCTGGGGGAATATGATTTGCACGCAGAGCAGCATTTCAACAGCGGCCCCTTCCTGACAGATGAAAGCCTTGTGGAGGAAATCATGTATCAGCTGGAGCAGCCGCATGAAAAAGGCGTTTTCATTCAGGGCATTACCATGGAAAACCATGGGCTGTATCTGAATAAATTTGACCCCTCCGAATGGAATATTGATTTTACCTCCGATGCGCTTTCGGAGGAGGAAAGCAACCTGCTGCACAATTACTGCAAGGGCGTTTCCGATTCGGATGCACAGCTTGGCAGATTGTATGAGTATGTGATGAAGCGAGAAAAGCCGACTGTTGTGCTCTGGTATGGCGACCACCTGCCGACGCTGGGGAACGATTTCGGCGTTTATGCCTCCACCGGTACAATCACCTCCACCACTGCCGCAAACTGGACAGAGGAAGAGAAATATCAGATGTTCTCCACACCCTATGTTGTATTCAGCAATTACGATACAGGGCACGAATACCGCGCAGACGGCACACCCGTTTCGCCGTATCTGCTGACAGCGCTGATGTGTGATTACACCGGCGCACCGGAAACACTGCGGAGCAACTTCCTTCTGGATTTATATGCACATTGCCCTGTCATCAGCCCGTATTACAATCTTTATTCCGAGGGCTGTGATGAGGAAACGAGAAACAAATATATCAAGCTGCATGAGCTGCTGACGTATGATGATTTGATGGGGGAACAATATCTGACAAAAAGACTTTTACCACAGGAGCAAAGGCAGGAATAAAAACAGAAAATTAAGAACCTTCTGATTAAACACAAAATCGGAAGGCTCTTTTTCTTTATAAAAAAACGATAAACAAAAAACGCCGTATAAGAGAACAATCTTCTCTCACGGCGTTTTTTATTTATGCATATAAAAATATTTTTATACCAATGCCGAGACTGCGGCAAAAAATGCATCGACCGCCGCCATTTCGGGGAAGGTCGCCATATAGAACTGATTGCCCATGGCAACACTCAGCGCATCCGGCAGACGACCGGACATACGGACAGCATCCCCATAGTGCGAGAGGATTTCTTCGTGGCTGAGCTGATACTGCTTGCCATCCCTTCTGCCGACATAGGCGCAGAACGCATGCGCTCCCTCCGACTTTGTGGAGCGGTCGAAGGCAATCATATCCGCCCAGATTTTATAGACATCCGTACTGTTTGCATAGTCCATCATATCAGGGCCAAAGCCGCCGCAGGGACGCATATTGACCTCAAGCGCCATAATTTCGCCCCTCCTGCCTAATCCCTTCTGATCCTGACGCAGACGGAAAAATTCAAAATGCACAAAGCGGCTTTTCACGCCAAAGGCTTTCACCGTGGCGCGTCCTGCCCGTTTGGTGTCCTCAGGCAAATCCTTCACGATATAGAATTTACAGTCATCGCTTTGATTGACCATATCCATGATGGAGCCGGGGGTTACGTTGCCTGTTTCAAAAAGAATATTCCCCTTGGAATCAATAATGGCATCATAGGAGCAGACCTCACCATTGACAAACTCCTCCATGATATAGACAACCCCTTCGTGACGCTGCTTATGGAACGCCGCAAGCTCCTCGTCATTCGTAATCTTGAAATTATGGGAGGCACCCACGCCGTTATCCGGCTTTGCCACAACGGGATAGCCGACCTCGGCAACAAAGCGGCGGCAGTCCTCCATGCTTTCCACAAGGGTATAGCGCGCGACTGCAAGCCCTGCCTCTCTGTACGCTTCCTTCATTTTGGATTTATATTTCATCCGCGGCATATCCTGCACCTGAAAGCCTGTGGTGATATTGAAATCCGCCCGCAGCTTAGCATCCTGCTCCAGCCAGTATTCGTTATTGCTTTCCAGCCAGTCAATCCGCCCGTATTTGAAGGCAAAAAAGGCAACCGCACGATAGACCTCATCATAGTTTTCCAGACTGCCAACCTTGTAATATTCGTGCAGGCTGTTTTTCACATTCTCATCCAGCTGCTCATACGGTTCATCCCCAATGCCCAGTACACGCATGCCGTTTTCCTTCAGCTCTTTACAGAATTTCCAATAATTTGTTGGGAAATTCGGGGAAAGAAATACAAAATTTTTCATAGAACATCCCTCCTGTTATCTTTTGTTCGGATTGCGCCTTATTCAAACAGCGTTTTCATAAAAAACGGAATCTGCTTTTCCCAGCTTGCTTCGCAGTGTGTTCCCCGCGGGACAATGCGACTATTGAGCAGAACACGCTTTTCTATCAGCAATGCACTGACTTCCGCAAAGAGACTGCGGCTGTGCGGATGATCTGCAAATTCCAGTGCGCCGTAATCCATATAAAGCACAGTATTTCGTTTCACTCTGGCATGCCGAATCATCGCCTTGACCTTTTCCGCATCAATCCAGAGTGAAGGTGAGAGTGCCGCGCCACGCGAAAAGACCTCCGGATACGCCAGAAGCCCATAAAGTGTCATAAGTCCTCCCATAGAGGAGCCTGCCAGAAAGGTATGCCTGCGGTCTGCCTTGGTGCGGTACTGGGTATCTACTGTCCGCTTGAGAACATGGACAATCCAATCCATAGTGATATCCCCATTGCCGATAATTCCGCCTGTTTCCTCTGTGGTAAACGAAAAAGGGGCATATTCCTTTAGTCTGCCATAATCGGGCGCGCGGCTCGATTCCAGCGCAACCACCATCAGCTTTCTGCCGCTTTTCTGCAAATACTGCTCCATCCCCCAGCTTTTGCCGTAGGTAGCATCTTCATCATAAAAAACATTATGCCCATCAAACATGTATAAAACAGGATACTGTCGCTTAGGCTTCTCGTAATATTCATCGGGCAGGTAGATATAAACCCTCCGCCGCTCCATGCCATGCTCGCCGGGTGCCCAAACGGGAAATCGCTCAATCATACGCCTCACTCCTATCTTTTCTGAGTATAGCACAGGTCTCCCTATTTTTCACGCAAAATCAACGACCTTCTTGCAAAAACAGAAAATCTATCATGATTTATCTATAGAATTTCCGAATTATTTTCTTGGACAAAAACTAATATATCGAAATAATTTATTGTTTTCTATAGAAAAAATTTTATTGTATTTTTTGAAAAACCTTGTAGATTCAAATAAAACCTGAATTTTAATCATTTTGTCACATATTCAATTTTTTTATCGTTTTCTCTTGACAGACGGCACTATGATTGATATATTCTATAAATATAAAATATCATGCAAAGCACTTGTTTTTGTATGATAAACAAATCCAGATAGAAGGAGTGAGAACTTTGATCACTTATAACGACAAAACCAATCTCTTGGAACTCAGACGCTATAAATACAGCCTTCAGGATATTCCTGAGCCTAACCTGTATCGTGATAACTACAGCTATGACGAAGTGCCGAAGGTTACGTTCAACTACCGTCAGGTACCCATGAATGTGCCTGAGGAAATCTGGCTGACAGATACTACCTTCCGTGATGGGCAGCAGTCTCGCGCTCCCTATACGGCAAAGCAGATCGCAACGCTGTATGATATGCTGCACCGCTTAGGCGGCCCCAAGGGCAAAATCAGACAGTGCGAATTTTTCCTGTACAGCGAAAATGACCGCAGGGCGATCGAAGCATGCCGCGAGCTGGGCTATGAATTCCCCGAAATCACAGGATGGATTCGTGCCACAAAGGAGGACTTCAAGCTGGTCAAGGAAATGGGGATGCCCGAATGTGGGATTCTGGTTTCCTGCTCCGACTATCATATTTTCAATAAGCTGCACAAAACCAGAAAGCAGGCAATCGACGGCTATCTGGAAATTGTAGAGGCTGCTCTGGATATGGGCATTACCCCTCGCTGCCATTTTGAGGATGTCACAAGAGCCGATTTCTATGGCTGCGTGGTTCCCTTTGCAACGGAGCTGAAAAAGCTGATGGATAAATATCAGCTGCCCGTAAAAATCCGCTTCTGTGATACGATGGGCTACGGCGTGCCTTACCCCGGTGCTACCCTGCCCCGTTCTGTCGGCGGTATCATTTATGGTGTAAACCACTTTGCGCAGATCCCTTCCGAATTACTGGAATGGCATGGGCATAACGATTTCTATAAGGCGGTTGTCAATTCCACAACGGCATGGCTGTATGGCTGTTCCTCCGTAAACTGCTCTCTCTTAGGCATCGGGGAACGCACAGGCAACACCCCTCTCGAAGCAATGGTAATGGAATATGCTTCCCTGAGAGGAACATTAGATGGCATGGACCCTACTGTCATTACGGAAATCGCAGAATTTTATGAAAAAGAGCTTGGCTATAAAATCCCCTCTCGCACCCCCTTCGTCGGGCGTGACTTTAATGTAACCAGAGCCGGTATTCACGCAGACGGCGTTGCGAAGGATGAGGAAATTTATAACATCTTCAATACAGCAAAGCTGCTGAACCGCCCCCTCAGCGTAGAGGTCAACAAAAACTCCGGTCTTGCCGGCGTTGCATACTGGCTGAACCAGACATTGCATCTGGAGGGTGAAAGCAAAATCAGCAAGAATGACCCTCGCACTGCTATCCTCAAGGAATGGGTAGATAAGCAGTACAGCGACGGACGTATGACCTTCATCAGCGAGGAAGAGATGGAGGCAGCCACATGCGCGCTTCTGCCGGAGCTGGCAAAGCAGGCAGGGCTTCTGTAAGAAGGATTTGTTAAAAAAATAAAATTTCATCAAACAGTTTTCTTAGGAGGAAGAGAATATGGGAATGAATATTACCGAAAAACTGATTAAAAACCATCTGGTATCCGGTGAAATGGTGGCAGGGAAGGAAATCGCCATCAAAATCGACCAGACACTGACACAGGACTCCACAGGCACCATGGCGTATCTACAGTTTGAAGCCATTGGGATTCCCCGTGTCAAAACAGAGAAATCTGTTGCTTACATCGACCACAACACCCTGCAGACAGGCTTTGAAAACGCAGATGACCATAAATATATCCAGACAGTGACAAGCAAGCATGGGATTTATTTCTCCAAGCCCGGCAACGGCATCTGTCATCAGGTGCATCTGGAGCGCTTCGGCAAGCCCGGCAAAACCCTGCTTGGCTCCGACAGCCACACCCCTACAGGCGGTGGCATCGGGATGCTTGCGATTGGCGCAGGCGGTCTGGATGTAGCCGTTGCCATGGGCGGCGGTGCGTATTATCTGGCTATGCCCAAGGTTTGCCGTGTGAACCTGACAGGCAAGCTTTCCTCCTGGGTAACCGCGAAGGACGTTATTCTTGAGGTGCTGCGCCGCCTGTCCGTTAAAGGCGGTGTCGGCAAGGTGATGGAATACGCAGGCGAAGGCGTAAAGACGCTTTCCGTTCCCCAGAGAGCAACCATCACAAACATGGGCGCAGAGCTGGGCGCAACTACATCCGTATTCCCTTCTGACGAGGTGACAAAGAAATTCCTTGACGCGCAGGGACGCGGTGAGGATTGGATAGAGCTTTCCGCTGACGCAGATGCAACCTATGATGAGGAAGTAACGATTGCTCTGGATGAAATCGCACCTTTGGTTGCCTGCCCTCATTCCCCCGATAATATCAAGCAGGTAAAGGATGTTGCAGGCCTGAAGGTGGATCAGGTTGCGATTGGCTCCTGCACCAATTCCTCTTATACCGATATGATGACGGTTGCGGCACTCCTAAAGGGCAAATCCGTTCATCCCGATGTCAGTCTGGTTATCGCGCCCGGCTCCAAGCAGGTGATGAATATGCTGGCGGCAAACGGCGCACTGGCAGATATCATTTCCGCAGGCGCGCGTATTCTGGAATGTGGCTGTGGCCCCTGCATCGGCATGGGACAGGCTCCTGCAACAAATGCGGTTTCCCTGCGTACCATCAACAGAAACTTTGAAGGCAGAAGCGGGACAAAATCCGCGCAGGTTTATATCGTCAGCCCCGAAACAGCCGTTGCATCCGCACTGGCAGGCGTTGTGACAGATCCCCATACACTGGGAGAAGCCCCTCTAGTTTCCATGCCAGAGCATTTCATGGTAAACGATAACCTCATCATTCCTCCTGCACCCGAAGGCGAATGTGTGAAGGTTGTCAGAGGCCCGAATATTCAGCCCTTCCCCAAGAATACAAAGGTACCCAAGGAAATCAAGGGCGGCGCGCTGATTAAGGTAGAGGACAACATCACAACAGACCACATTATGCCCTCCAACGCGAAGCTTCTGCCCTTCCGTTCCAACGTACCCTATCTGGCAGATTACTGTCTGACCCCCTGTGATCCTGAGTTCCCCGCAAGAGCGAAGGCGGCAGGCGGCGGCTTTATCATCGCAGGGCAGAACTACGGGCAGGGCTCCAGCCGCGAGCATGCAGCACTGGCTCCCCTGCAGCTTGGCGTAAAGGGTGTTATCGCAAAATCCTTCGCGCGTATCCACATGGCAAACCTGATTAACAACGGTATCCTGCCTCTGGTATTCGTAAACGAATGGGACTATGACAACATCCGCCTTGGGGACGAATTTGTCATCAAATATGCCGCAGACCAGATCAAAGGCGCAGTAGAGGGACAGAACGTAATGGTAACACTGGTGCGTACCGGCGAAGAAATTCCCACAAGACTGAATATTTCCGCAAGACAGTGCGACATTCTGCTCGCAGGCGGTCTGCTGAACTATACAAAGGAGGCAAAATAATATGGCACATAAAGTAACTCTTATCCCCGGAGACGGCAGCGGCCCTGAGGTTGTTGCGGCAGCGAAGCGCGTTGTAGAGGCAACCGGCGTTGCCATTGAATGGGATGAAATGGAAGCAGGCGCAGCCATGATCGAAAAATACGGCACGCCCCTGCCCGACCATGTCATTGATTCCATCCGAAAGAACGGCGTTGCGCTGAAAGGGCCTATTACGACCCCTGTCGGCAAGGGCTTCCGCAGCGTAAACGTAGCACTGCGCAAAACCTTTGACCTTTATGCAAACGTGCGCCCTGCCAAAACCTATCCCGGCGTAATCACAAGATATGATCATATCGACCTTGTCATCGTGCGCGAAAATACAGAAGACCTGTATGCAGGGATTGAGCACATGGTTGGCGAGGATGCGGCGGAAAGCATTAAGCTGATTACCAGAAAGGGCTGCGAGCGCATCTGCCGTTACGCCTTTGAATATGCCGTAAGAGAAGGAAGAAAAAAGGTCACTGCCGTACATAAGGCAAACATCATGAAATGCACAGACGGTCTGTTTCTGGATGTTGCAAGAGAGATTGCAAAGGAATATCCGCAAATCGAATTTACAGACAGCATTGTCGATGCCATGTGTATGCGTCTGGTGATGCACCCTGAGGAATATGATGTACTGGTTTGCCCGAACCTTTACGGTGATATCGTTTCCGACCTGTGTGCAGGTCTGGTTGGCGGTCTTGGTCTGACTCCCAGCGCAAATATCGGCAAGGACGGTGCAATTTTCGAGCCTATTCATGGCTCTGCTCCCGATATTGCAGGACAGCACAAAATCAACCCGACTGCCTGCATCCTTTCCGCTTCCCTGATGCTGGCACATCTGGGCGAGGCAAAGGCGGCAGCGGCAATCGAAAAAGCCGTAACCGATGTCATTTCCGAAGGGAAAACACTGACGCAGGATATGGGCGGCACCGCAAGCACAGAGGAATTTGCGGACGCAGTGATTGCAAAGCTGTAAGCCTACAGCTTTATCAGACAAAAAAATTGACATCCTGTCTTTACGATGGGATGTCTTTTTTAACCGGAAAATTTTTCAACTCAAAAAGGAGCGGCAAAAACCGCTCCTCTTTTATTTCAATTTTTCTTATCTGTACTGATGCAGAACATGGTCTACGATACCAACGATTTCGCCGTTTTCTTTATAAACACGAGGAACACGCTTTGTCAATACGCAAGGCAGTTCATAGTTGATTGTGCCAAGGATTGCAGCCATATCGTCAAATGTGAAGTGTTTATCGCCATCTGTACCAACAACGATAACTTCATCCCCCATTTTTGCTTCGGGAATATCTGTAACGTCAATCATCAGCTGGTCCATGCAAACACGACCAACAACGGGTGCATATTTACCATGAACAATCATTTTAGCCTTGTTGGACAATGCTCTGTTGTAACCATCTGCATAGCCAATAGGGATGGTAGCAATTCTTCTGTCTGTTTCTGCTGTATAGGTTCTGCCGTAGGACAGCTGAGAGCCTGCGGGAACATGCTTTACCAGACCGATTGTGGATTTTACTGTCATCAAAGGCTTCAAATCAATCATGCCTTCGCATTCGCTAGAGGGCAGCATACCGTATGTAATGATACCGGAACGGCACATATCAATATGTCTTTCGGGATAAGCGATTGTGGTTGCGCTGTTTGCACAGTGGCGGAGACCAACATGTACGCCTGCATCCTGCAAAGCTGTTACCATTTTATCGAAGCGAGCAAACTGCATTCTTGTGAAATCGGGGTTATCACCTGTGTAGGAGTCAGCAACTGCATGGTGTGTAAAGATACCTGTAATCTTTACGTTGGGCATTTTACTTACTTCAATGATATCCTTCAGGGACTGATCGAAGTCTGCATCATCTGTCTGGAAACCAACACGAGTCATACCTGTATCCAGTTTAATATGACCTTCTACAACAACATTTGCTGCTGCCGCTGCTTCCTGCAGGCTTCTTGCATGTTCAATCCCAACGATTGCGTTTGTGATGCTCTGCTGGCAAAGAATTTCTACGCAGCTTGCGGGTGTATAGCCCAGAACCAGAATGGGTTTTGTGATGCCTTCGTTTCTCAGGCTCATACCTTCTTCGATGTTAGAAACGCCGAACCAGTCGAAGCCGCCTGCCTGCAGCTTGCGTGCTACAAAGCCGTCACCATGACCATACGCATCCGCCTTTACAATACCCATAACCTTATGCTCGGGCTCCATTTTGGATTTGATGCTCTTGATATTGTAATCCAGTGCATCCAAGTCAATTTCTGCCCATGTTCTTTTGATAAAATCCATAACTTTCCGCTTCCTTTCCAAGAAAAATGGTGATATTTCTCAGCATTTTTTTCATTGCCAACGAGAATGTACTGCGATTTTCCCTAATTCCTTGGCAATTATTTAACACTTGTACTAAATATAGCACAATGTTTTTCTCTTGGCAATATCTGCCGAAAAATATTTCATCAATATCTTAAAAAAATACAATATACACAAATCTTGTCATGCAAGGTACAAATGTGTGTACAATTCATACGCATCCTTGATTGCTGTGCCGCCATCGCCGATTTCATTTGCATCCCCCACAACGGCATAGCTCATCCGCTCATCCATCAGCCACATGGTCAGCTCCGTATCCACAACAGATTCGCTGCCGCCTGCCCAAATAACTGTATCCGCGGAAACAAACAGCGTCATTTCGCCGATTTTGACATACAGCTTGCTGCCATCCATCAGCGTTGCAGTGGTAGTTGTCAAAAAGCTGACATTCTTTTTCTTCAATTCATTTAACAGCGGACGCGCCATTGCACCCATGTCCATGCCCATTTTTTCCTTCTGCTCGATAATCTTAATCCCGAATTCCGCTGCACCCTCCGGCAGACGCTGCACCAGAAATGCTGCTGTTTCCAAACCGACTGCGCCGCCGCCCAGAATTGCCACAGTTCCTTGAAGCATTTCCGCAATTTTTTCTTCCGGCATCTGCAAGATTTCCTGCGCCGTAAAATATTTTTCATCAGACAAGCCTTCAATCGGTTGCTTTTCGGGTTGACTGCCTGTTGCCACAACCGTAAAATACGGTTTTCTTTCCTTAATAAAATCAAGCGTTGCTTCTGTTTCTGTCAAAACGGTAACGCCCAGCTCCGCAAGGGTTGCTTTCATGTAGGCGATATAATCCAGCAGACCCTCCTTTTTCGGAGGTAATGCTGCCAGCCGCAGCTGACCGCCAAGCTCCTTTTCCCTGCACAGCAGTGTTGTGACAAAGCCGCGCTCTGCGGATTTTTTCGCCGCTTCCATGCCGGCAGGACCGCCGCCGATGACGATACATTCCTTTCTGGTTGCAATCTTTCTTCTCTGATGCTCAAAGGCTTCATTCCCTGCTTCGGGGTTGAAGGCGCAGAAAAGCTCCTTCCCCTTCAGCACTGCCGCGATGCACTTATTGCAGCTCTGGCAGGGCAGATAGGGCTTGCCTGCCTGCAAACGATTGGCAAATGCCGCATCTGCCAGAAATGCCCTTGCCGTACCACAAAAATCGCAGAGACCCTGCGCCAGAATCCGTTCCGCCGTTTCCGCATCATGAATCCGATTGCAAGCAATCACAGGCACAGAAAGATATTTCTTCAAAACACCTGCAAACGGCGCATATCCCCCCTTGGAAACATGATAGGAAATCTGCTCCACCGGAGATTCATGCCAGCCGCCCGTTACTGTCACACCATCAATCGTCCCTGCATCCCCTGCCTTTTTGCAGAAATGCAGCGTATCCGTCAGCTCATAGCCGCCCTCTACCATCTGCGCCGCAGAAACCTTTACCAGTATCGGGAAATCCCCTACTGCCGCACGCACTGCCGCCAGAACCTCCAACGGGTAGGTCATGCCGTTTTCTGTCTGATAGCCATATCCATCCGTTCTCTGATTTGTCAACGGAGAGAAAAATTCCGAAAGCAGATACCCTGCCGATGCGCTCACCTCTACGATATCCGCACCGATTTCCTTGCACAATGCCGCCGCATTGGCAAACGCCGCCTTTGTTTTGGCTAATTCCTCTGCTGTCATTTCCTGCGGCTCTGCCCTGAAAATAGGCGAAGCCACCGCAGAAGGCGCAAGCAAGGGCTTTTCGCCATGGTTCTTTGCGCTTTCGTTTCGTCCGCAGTGGAACAGCTGCACAATCAGCCTGCAATCGTGCGCGTGGACGCGTTCCGCAAGTGTTCGCAGGCTTTCCTTCTCTACCGTTTCCGCGTCATACATTCCCTTGAGTGCCCCTGCTTCATTCACAGCAAGCAGAACCGTCACTGCCGCCGCGCCGCCCTTTGCCCGCTCCTCATAGAAGGCATAGTCGCGCTCTGTCAGCGCATTGCCTGTCGCAAAGCCTGTGTGCATGGCAAGCATAATCCAACGATTTTTCAATTCCAACTCTCTCAGCCTGAATGGCGTAAAAACCATGTAAATCCCTCCATTTCTCCTCTGCTTCTGCTGTTAGCATATCATATCTGCCTGCCTTTTTCCAGAGAAATACAGACAGAACCCTCAAACGAAATTTTCTTTCAAAAAGTCACTTCCTTTTTATTGTAGCGTGTTCCTTTATCTGATAGAATAGATAGAATGGGCAGGTGATACTATGAAATACATAAAGCTGGTTGCCTCCGATCTGGATGGCACCCTTCTCGATAAAAATAAGGAAATTACCCCTCGCTTATATCATGCGTTGGAACAGATGAACGAACAGGGCATTTATTTTGTGCCTGCCACAGGCAGACCCTTCAGCACAGTGCCACAAGCAATCAAGGCACTGCCCTTTCTGCGCTATGTTATCACCAGCAACGGCGCGGCGATTTATGACGCAGTGGAAAAAAAAGCCGTCATTGAAAATAATCTTTCGCCCAATGCAGTCGATGCAGTGATTCCCATTGCCAAGCGTCTGCCTGTCATCACGGAATATTTTATCCATGGCAAGGCGTATATTGCGAAAAGCGTCTATGAAAATCTTTCGCCCTATGGACTGACGGAAAGCCATGTGCGCTATATTCTGAATAGCCGCACCCCTGTAGAAAATTTCTGGGAGAAAATGCAGAAAAGCCATGCCATTCTGGAAAATATCAATCTGATTTTTCGGGATATGGACTTGCGAAAGCAGGTCTGGGCGGAGCTTCGGGCACTCTGTCTTTGCTCCGTTACCGCATCTACACCGGAAAATATTGAAATCACCTCTCCCCTTGCCACCAAGGCGAAGGCACTGGAAACGCTTTGCGCCCTGCTCGGCATCGAAGCGGAGCATGTGCTTGCCATGGGGGACAGCGATAACGATTTGCCCATGCTGGAATTTGCAGGCATTGGCGTTGCCATGGCAAACGGCGAGGCACACATCAAGGCTGCGGCGGATATGATTGCAGAGGACTGCAATCACTTTGGCGCGGCAAAAATTCTGGAACAATTACTAAAGGAAAGAACATAAGGAGAACGATACATGAGTATTTTAAATGTAGTAAAGCTCAGCCACGGCTTTGGTGACAGAGCCATCTTCACAGACGTATCCTTCCGCCTTCTGAAGGGGGAGCACGTCGGCTTTGTTGGGGCAAATGGCGAAGGGAAATCCACATTTATGAATATTATCACAGGAAAGCTGATGCCTGATGAGGGTAAAATCGAATGGAGCAAAAATGTCCGTGTGGGCTATTTAGATCAGCATACCGTTCTGGAACAGGGACAGACCATTCGAGACGTTCTGCAGTCTGCCTTCGGCTATCTTTTTGACCTTGAGGCGCAGATGAACGCCTACTATGCCGAAATGGCGGAGGCTGACGCGGAGCGCATGGAATTTCTGATGGAGGAAACGGGTAGTATACAGGAAACTCTGGAGCATCATGATTTTTATATCATTGATTCCAAGGTGGACGAAATCGGACGCGCCCTCGGTCTTGCGGATATCGGCATGGACAGAGATGTCACGGAGCTTTCGGGCGGACAGAGAACCAAGGTTTTAATGGGTAAGCTGCTTCTGGAAAAGCCCGATATTCTTCTTCTGGATGAGCCGACCAACTATCTGGATGAAAATCACATCGAATGGCTGAAACGCTATCTGATTGAATACGAAAACGCCTTCATCCTCATTTCGCATGATATTACCTTCCTTAACAGCGTGGTCAATCTGATTTACCATGTGGAAAATGCAGAGCTGACACGCTATGTCGGGGATTATGATAAATTCCGGGAGGTCTATGCCATGAAAAAGGCGCAGCTTGAGGCGGCATACCGCAAGCAGCAGCAGGAAATCGATGACCTAAAGGACTTCGTTGCCCGCAATAAGGCGCGTGTTTCCACAAGAAATATGGCAATGTCCCGTCAGAAAAAGCTGGATAAAATGGATGTTATCGAATTGGCGAAGGAAAAGCCCAAGCCGGAATTCAACTTCAAAGAAGCGCGTGCCGCAGGCAGATACATTTTCCGGACAGAGGATTTGGTGATTGGATATGATAAGCCCCTTTCCAGACCTCTCACTCTTTCCATGGAGCGCGGACAGAAAATTGCGCTTGTCGGTGCAAACGGGATTGGGAAAACCACTCTGCTGAAAAGCATCATCGGCGAAATTCCACCTCTCAGCGGCAAAACGGAGCTGGGGGATTATCTTTATACCGGCTATTTTGAACAGGAAAAGAAATACACCGAAAATGTCATCTGTATTGATGAAATCTGGAAGGAATTTCCTTCGTTTACGCAATATGAGGTGCGTTCCGCTCTGGCAAAATGCGGCCTGACCACAAAGCATATCGAAAGCATGGTGAAGGTACTCAGCGGCGGCGAACAGGCAAAGGTGCGCCTTTGCAAGCTCATCAATACTGAAACGAATGTCCTCCTTCTGGACGAGCCGACCAACCATCTGGATGTCGATGCAAAGGAAGAGCTCAAGCGCGCATTGCAGGCGTATAAGGGCAGTATCCTGCTCATCTGCCACGAACCGGAATTTTATCAGGATGTGGTGACAGAGGTATGGAACTGCGAGGATTGGACAACAATCCGGTTATAAATAAGAGATAATGGAGGAAAAGAAATGAATTATGATGTCATTATTATCGGCGCAGGCCCCGGTGGTATCTTTGCTGCTTATGAACTGATGCAGCAAAAGCCCACGATGAGGGTTGCTGTTTTCGAGGCAGGTCATGCGCTCGATAAACGCCACTGTCCCATTGATGGGGATAAAATCAAAAGCTGTGTCAGCTGTAAAAGCTGCAGCATCATGAGCGGCTTTGGCGGTGCAGGTGCCTTTTCCGATGGGAAATATAACATCACCAACGATTTTGGCGGTACTTTATATGAATATATCGGCAAAAAACGTGCCTTGGATTTAATGCAGTATGTTGATACCATCAATATGCGTTATGGCGGTGCCGGCACAAAGCTGTATTCCACCGCAGGCACAAGGTTTAAAAAGCTTTGCATCCAAAATGACCTGCACCTTCTGGATGCCTCTGTGCGTCATTTGGGTACGGATATAAACTATATTGTGCTGGAAAATCTTTATGCACATCTAAAGGATAAGGTAGATTTCTTCTTTGATACACCCGTCAATTCCGTTACCGTTCTGGAAAATGGCTATGCGGTAAATTGTGCAGAGGAAAGCTTTTCCTGCGAAAAATGTATCATTTCCGTTGGACGCAGCGGCAGTAAGTGGATGGAACGCATTTGTAATGAACTGGAAATCCCCACAAAGTCCAACCGCGTTGACCTTGGTGTGCGCGTGGAATTACCCGCGGAGGTTTTTTCTCATCTTACCGATGAGCTTTACGAAAGTAAAATCGTATACCGCACCCAGAAATACGGAGATAAGGTGCGTACCTTCTGCATGAACCCCAAGGGTGCTGTTGTAAACGAAAACACAAACGGCATTATCACTGTAAACGGGCATAGCTATGAAGACCCTGCCCTGCAAACAGGCAATACAAACTTCGCTTTGTTGGTTGCCAAGCATTTTTCTGAGCCATTCAAGGATTCCAACGGCTATGGCGAATCCATTGCCCGCCTGAGCAATATGCTGGGCGGCGGTGTAATTGTGCAGCGCTTCGGTGATTTGATTCGTGGACGACGTTCCACACCAAAGCGTATAGAGGAATCCTTCGTTACACCTACATTGAATGCAACCCCCGGCGACTTGAGCTTGGTTCTGCCAAAACGCCTGCTGGATGGCATTATCGAAATGATTTATGCACTCGATAAGGTTGCGCCCGGCACAGCAAATGATGATACCCTCCTCTATGGTGTAGAAGTAAAATTCTATAATATGGAGGTTGCAGTCAATGAACAGCTTATGAGCCGCTATGATGGGCTGTATATCATCGGCGATGGCAGCGGCATCACACATTCTCTTTCTCATGCCTCCGCAAGCGGTGTCCATGTAGCAAGAAATATTACTGCAAAATAAAAAATACCCATAAAAAAAGAAATCCTTTGTGTTGAAAAGGGATTTCTTTTTTTATGTTTTTTTATACTTTTTCAGACAAAAAAATAGAACCGCTTTTGCGATTCTACTTTTCTAATTGGATTCCGGCGACCATCTACTCTCCCAGGCAGCTGCCCACCAAGTACCATCGACCGCCTAGGTCTTAACCGTCGTGTTCGGAATGGGAACGGGTG
>QWCY01000617.1_pt1 | contig 57201 bp, 48 predicted proteins | sample 1972631 | NCBI WGS metagenome assembly QWCY01 (sample SAMN09866696, study PRJNA288562) | Human gut metagenome isolate pre1_stool, whole genome shotgun sequencing... | isolation source: gut | host: Homo sapiens | place: USA: California
CATCTCTCGATCATCTAATCCGTGTGTTTTTTTCATGTGCAATACCTCACTTTCTGTGGGTATTATTGGCATTTACACGGTTCGGTATTCAGACTCAAATACAAAAACAGAAATCCTAACCGAACCGACCGCAGTCCGTTCAGTAATGAGGAAATCGAGGCACTCTGGGTGCAGCGGAACAATCTCTACGTCCAAATCGTACTTATGTTGATATACAGCGGAGTTCGTGTATCGGAACTGCTTGACCTCAAACGTGAGAACGTCCATATTGATGAGCATTACTTCAATGTCGTTGAGAGCAAGACTGAAAACGGAATACGCATAGTTCCCATAGTGGACAAGACCTACTCATTTTTCAGGAAGTGGCATGACGATGGCTGTGAGTATCTGCTGCACACTCCAGAGGGCACCCATTTTGACTATCGGAACTACTATGATTCCTACTGGACGCCTGTCATGGAACTCATAGGCTGCTCTCACAAGCCGCACGATACTCGCCACACCTGCATTTCCATGCTTACTGAAAAGGAAGTATCTCCCACGATGATAAAGAAAATCGTCGGGCACTCCGGTGCTATGTCGCTGACGGAGAGGGTTTATACTCATGTTAATGTGCAGGAGCTGCTGAGGGCTATAAACAAAATATAGAAACAAAAATAACCGCTGAATTCCAAAACAGCGGTTATTTTACTGATATAAAACGCATTGGCTGACAATGCTGTGGCAGCCACACTCCTAGAAATTACTGCCGTGTTTTTGCTTATAGATTTTATGAGTGTTTTTACAGTCACTTTGGTATGTAATATTTTCTTCATACTATCTCCTCCTCTTTTGTTTTCAGTAATATCTTCTAATATCGTTGATATAAAAGATATTACTAACATCGCAACTAGGAGGTTAACTGTCGGCATTGAAAGTCCTTGCATTGCAAGCCAATGCGTTTTATTACATGATGTATAAGGCACTCATCTTTCGATAAGTGCCTTATACTTTGTTAGTTGCTCGTTAGTTATGTGTTAGTTACGGCTGTGACTTTACTGTGTTTCAAGCAGTCCCACAGCGCCACAAACCGCATAAACAAGCGCTTTGTAAGCTCCCATAAGGGATAAAGATTATCTCTTGGAGTTTTGGATAGCGGTTCAAGCACTTTTGTGCAACCTGCTACAAATCGCATAACAATGCGGATTTTCAGCGCTTCCCTTTCGGTTCTGTTGCACGGCTTTTTGTAAGCTGATGTATCTTTAAAGACCAAATAAAGACCAAGAAAACCTGTTGTGACAGCCCTCTGCCGTTTGTTTTTCTGTAGGTTACTTACAGAATAAAAAATAAGTTGCGTCACGTTTTTTATAAAAAATGTCGCAAGCCTACGAAAGCTCCCCAATAAGAGAATGTAAGACGAAAGCGAACAGAATTTTTTGAAAAAATGTCGCAAGTCTATGAACGCTCCCCTATAAGCAGAGTGTAAGGCACAAGCGAACAGAATTTCAAAAGATTTTTTGAAAAAATGTCGCAAGTCTATGAACGCTCCCCTATAAGAGAGTGTAAGGCACAAGCGATCAGAATTTCAAAAAAATATTGAAATGATGTCGCAGCAACTTCCCGACCCATCTATAAGAAAGTAAAAAGGCAATAACGCCGAAGTCAACAATTCATAGGAGGAAAAAACCATGAAAAACTTTATCAGAAACATCGTCGCACTGGCAGCTGTACTTACGATCGGAACAGCTTCTATTCCCACGACCAACGATCTGCCAGTTTCGCTCACTGTGAGCGCAAGCGCAGCGTCGATATACTCCGTTACCGACGCCCGCAACGACCTTGCCACGGTCAATGCACATCCATATTACCTTTCCTACTACCGCAAATACAACACCAAATCGGTGGTTAAGGCTTATCAGAGGCTGATGAGATGGCTTGGCTACAGCCTTGATGTTGATGGCATCTACGGTGCCGACAGCCGCAGCGTTTGCAAAAAATTCCAGCGCAAATATTACCTAACAGTAGACGGCTGCTTCGGAGATGAGTGCTGCCAGAAAATGTCAGATATTATCAACTCCGTGATAGCGCCAGACAGTACGGAAAGTCTCGACTTCTCGCGCGCATACAACTACGCGCTTGCTTACTGGTGCGATCGAAACTACGACTACAACTACTACGAGGGTATGAACTGTCAGAACTTCGTCAGTCAGATTTTCTTAGCCGCAGGCTTCCCAACCAGCAGCAGTTTCAAAAATGGAACATACGCTTTCATCAACGTAGACGGCTTCCTGGATTATATGCGCGCCAAGGGGGTCGCTTACACCTCCGGCAGACCCAGCGTAAGCAACGTTAAGCCGGGCGACGTAATCGTTACAAACAACGGCAACCATGTGATGTTTGTAATGGACGTTTCCGGCGGGAACATATATGCATCTGGCAATACCAATAACCGCGACAGAATAAGCGTTTCCACCGGAGTTATCAGCGGGGTACTGCACACGTCTTCGCTCTTCTGAGAGTCCGACGGTCTGAGGCTCGGCGAAAACCGAGCCTTTTACCGGTTTATTGATGATTTCAAAATCCCGCACAAATCGGGATTTTGAATATGCGGCCGCACGGACGCGGTTCAGATGATAAACACTTCCGTTTATTTTTTTATTGACAGTTCATTCCTAACATGATATACTAATATATATCAAATTTCTCATTTCTCGGAGGAGTATTATGAAACAATTTCTTTGCTCAATCGCAATACGACCTGATCTTTCTAAGGTAGATTATTTTTACCCTGACGATCCCGCTAAAACGATCGTACATTCCTGCTTTCCCGCAATCTCCATGATAGCCAACGCCGGCATAAAGCACGGCGATGAGCTTATCGTGACACCGGTCGTTACCAACTCCAGCACATCAGAAGCAAATCTGAATGCGTTTATTGCCGAGCTGACCGCTCTGGAAGCAAAACACAACATTAAATTCACCGTTGAAGAGCCGATTCGTGTTGAGCTGAAAGAAACAACAGCGAAACACATCGCATTTTTCAAGAGCGTTTCCAGGAGTTACAAAAAAGGTGCAGAACTGTACATCGACCTTACATTCGGTTCGAAGGTGCAGGCGATCTCGATATTCCAGTCCCTCTGCGTTGCGGAAAGCAACGGCTGCCATGTTAAAGAATTGTTATACGGCTCCTATATAAAGAGCGAGGCTGACGCAGGCAAGGGTTCAATTTACAGCCTTCGCTCCCTTTACGAAATCACACAGCTTCTCAACACATACTCTATGTTACCGGATACCGACCTCGAAAAGCTGCTTGATTCAGTTGGATAACATTAAATACTGCTGCCATGTAAAATACGGTTTTACATTGTATTTTATCTGATGGACGGTATGAGGATATTGTGCTATACTGAATATATAAAAAATCAGGTTTCATGGAGGCTTCACATGGATATTCAAGCAATTCGTAAAGCATATAATAATCTGCCAGCTTCATACAAGCACGCTTGGGGGAAATTTTCAGCTGTCTTTAAGGAAGGCTTTGCTCTTTTTTCTCAAAAATTCAACATTGATTTTGACAATGAGGAAACAACTCTTGCCGAAGAAATTAATCCAGACATTTGGTTAGCCGACGACCTGAAGTATCAGCATGAAGTTACTCCGCTGAGTCTTGACAATCCTAACGACACCAGAAAATACCGTATGCTCGCCAAAATAACCATGTGCGCCTGTGCCTACTGCTTTGACAGCAGAGTAGGCGCTGATGGTGTTGTATATCGTAAGCTTGACACGGAATCCTGCGATCTATACAGCGAAATTTCTATACTGATGCAAAAATACATTCTTGCTCCCGAGAAGATCATAACAATCAGGAGGGAGGAAGGGAAAACCATGGCAGAAAGCATTTTAAGCTATTTGCACTTGCAGTATAAGAGCCTTGCACTGGTTGATTTTAAGAAGAACAAAAATAAAGAATCGGCAACCATTTCGATAGATGACGATGAAAACCCTATCGATATTTCCTCACCCGATACAGAGATCAACATGGAGGATACATCAACGCTCGTGGCGGTTTTCAGGCTGATCGGCGAAACAAAATTGACCGGTGCTTCAAGTCTCAGGCTTCAGGCAGACCTCATTTTTAAGATCTTTTTTAAGAATAATAATCCGAAGTCTTGCAGAGCAGCCTTACAAAAATATTTCAGAAAGGACGATAGCGGAAACAGCAAAGTCGACTGCATCGACGAACGTTTAAAGAAATTCTGCTTTACTTGTCTGACAACACTTAATAAAATTCCGTCGGATGAAGATGTAAGGACATTCATTTCTGTTGTAGAAGTCGGCAATGCTCTTCGTAAAGAATCCGATCTTCCTCCTATTTTTGAAGCAGAGTGTATAGAAAGCTTTTTCTTCTCTAAACTCAAAAGAAATGTTTCAACTCCTAAAGATTATTTTGAACACATCAGAAACGTTGATTTACAGCATGCTGAAACAATAAACGCTTTGATGGCAAAATATGCTTCAACAAACAACGGTGTTATCTCAAGGAGAACCTTGGATAAAACTGTCGAGAGAGCGCTCAACACGCTGCTGACCCAGCACAGAAAAGAGCTGGAAATGCTGCGATAATGCATTGTAAGGAGATTACGCATGAAATTTATTACATACCATTCTCAAACAACTGTTTACATCTCCGATGAACATTTTTCCGTCGAAAGAACGGGCACTGACAGTTCGATTGTGCTGTCAGTGCCCGGATTTTCTGACAGCGTAACTCTCTTTGATTTTGGTACGGCTATGAGTATAGCGGACGGGGATACGGAAAATGCAGAGCTTGTCACTCAATTGATCTATGAATTTGTACAGAGAGATATTTCCGGTGGCTGCGATGTAATCTCGGTTGACCATATCATCAAGGAGATCAGCGGATTGTGCAGGCAGAGCATTTACAAACTCATTGCGGACTGAATCATAATCGAAACACGGAGGTTTATCATGGGATCGTTTGACAAGGAATATGTTGAAAAACTGCTGAAACAGAAAAAAGATCAGGAAGCATTTGATTACTGCATGGAATTTGCAAATGACGGTGATGCGGAAGCGCAGACACGTATAGGGGTATTTTATTATAATGGCACCGGAGTAGAGAAAAATTACAAAAAGGCTTTTGAATGGTTTTCCAAGGCAACAGAATTAGGTTCAATAGAAGCTATGTGTAGGCTCGGGGAATGCTATGAGGATGGCAAAGGTGTCAAAAAGAATTGTTACCAAGCTGTTAATTTATATTTAGAATCTGCACGGAATGGCTTTCCTAGGGCTATGTGCTGCTTGGGGTTGTGTTACAAAAAAGGTATAGGTGTATCTGAAAATAAAAGGACAGCAGTAAAGTGGTATAAAAAAGCAGCTAAACTGAACTATCCTGCAGGAATGGGCAATCTTGGCGTATGTTATGAATATGGCACAGGAGTTAAAAAGGACGAAAAGAAAGCTGTAGAATGGTATACAAAAGCTGCTGAACTTGGTAATGCTAGTGCTATGTGCAATCTTGGCGTATGTTATGAATGCGGCACTGGTGTAGCAAAGGACGAAAAAGAAGCTGTAGATTGGTATACAAAAGCCGCCGAGCTTGGTAATGCTATAGCTATGTGCAATCTTGGCGTATGTTATAAATATGGCACAGGAGTTAAAAAGGACGAAAAGAAAGCTATAGAATGGTATACAAAAGCTGCCGAACTCGGTTATGACCGAGCTATGTGCAATCTTGGCGTATGTTATAAATACGGCACTGGTGTAGCAAAGGACGAAAAGAACGCTGTAGAATGGTATACAAAAGCTGCTGAACTCGGTTATGCCAGGGCTATATGCTATCTTGGAGAATGCTACTATTATGGCACAGGTGTAAAAAAAGAGGAGAAAAAAGCAGTAGAATTATTTACAAAAGCCGCCGAGCTTGGTAATGCTAGAGCCATGGGCTATCTTGGCATATGTTATGAAAATGGCACCGGTGTAGCAAAAGATGAAAAAAAAGCTGTGGAGTGGTATACAAAGGGGGCAGAACTTGGCGATGATCAGGCTATGCTTTATCTGGGGATATGCTATGGTTGTGGAACAGGCGTCTCCATTGATGATCATGAAGCGTTCAGATGGTTTTTGAAATCTGCAAAACTTAACAATAGCTTTGCTATGCGAAACCTTGGAATATACCACGACAATGGGGCTGGTGTGCCATACAGTGCAGAAAAAGCTTTTGCGTGGTATAAAAAAGCTGCTGAACTTAATAACAGCAGCGCCATGTATTATTTAGCCAATTGCTATGCTTCCGGTAGTGGAATAACTAAAGACACGAAAGAAGCATTTGAATGGTATAATAAAGCTGCCGAACTTGGAGATTGTGACGCAATGTATAAGCTTGGTGTGTGCTATATGTCAGGTACTGGTGCCGCTATTGACATAAAGATGGCTGTAAAATGGTATACTAAGGCTGCCGATCTTGGCAATGTAAACGCATTATTTAATTTAGGTCAACTTTATGAATATGGAATTGGCACTGATAAATCTGATAACCAAGCATTATATTATTACCGTAAAGCAAATGAAAAAGGACATTCAGAAGCATCTAAAAAAATTCAGAGTTTAGAAGGCAATGCCCAACCCCAAAATAAAGACGGCGGCTTAATCAATCAACCAATAGAAAAGGAAAGTGAAGCACACAATCAAGATAACATGACGCTGAAAGAAAAAATCAGCAGACTTACCAAACAGCTTGAAGAAAAGGAACGTGAGAGCCTAGCACGAAATCTAGATAACATGATGCTGAAAGATAAAATCAGCAACCTAACCGAGCAGCTCAGAGAAAAAGAGCGCGAAAGCGAAGCACGCAATCAGGATAGCATGATACTGCAAATAGGGAGCATGATGAATTCTATGGAATCTCGTCTCACTGCTAGAATGGACGAAATTTCAGACATCACAAAGGAAACAAACGATAACGTAAAGTCCCTGACAGACTATATAAAAAATGAACTCCCCAAAAAAATCGCCAGCCTTCGCACCGAGTTTGGCGTAGATACGCTTTCGGAAACCGAACTCACAGAAGCCGACGAGAAAAAGATCGGAGAGTTCTGTAAAACAGTTAGGGCTGCTATCGAAAAGCAATTTGACGAGAAGAATGACCTTATCAGGCAGTCCCGCAAAGATCTTAGCAATAGATTTGGGAATGTTTGGAACAGGCTATGTCAGGAAACGCAGAACTCGCTTGTATCAGGAATGACGCTTTGGAAAGCGTACAAAAACATTGACGACCCCAATTTCGACTTCTCAGGAATCTGTATTCTTGCCACGTCTGCCCTTGAGAACGAACTGCGAAAAATTTTCTTTGAGGAATTTCAGGAGTTTGTGAAGAATCAAACCGGTGGTAAAATAAATCGATATCCTAGCATATTCACATATAGAAAAGGCACTGAACTGGTTGCGGGGAAATCTGAATATTTCGCATTGGGAAAAATGCCTTTTCTGTTCGGGCAGACCGGGAAAGATCCCTCGTCTGAAGATCTCAGTGATATAAAGCGTTTAAATGATTTTAGAGAGAAATACCTAGAGTCAATAATAGATTCACAAAAGATGATAGATAGCGGGTTCGCCTCCTTCAGCGAATGCTTCACCAAGCCCTTCTTTTCAAAAAACAGCGAATTGAAAAAAGAAAAGAACTTCCACGTTTATTACAAAGGAAGCCTGATTTCTGAATTTGAAGATATCAGAAACAAATACAGAAACAAAAGCGCACATCAAGGTGGACTCCGAAGGGATGAGGCACATGACTGCTGCAATCTGGTTTTTGGTTCGTCCATAATGGGGGACAATGATCTTGAAAAGGTTCTTGGGTTGATACAGAAGGTTTATTATCTGCTTAAACAATAAAATGCCATCCAGCACATAATTCACCGGTTAATACATAGTTGTCCCCGCGTCTTTAACGAGACGCGGGGACAACTTTTTCCGTAGGATGTCAAATAGCCTTACAACATATTTTTTAAATAATATGTCGCAAACAGCAATAATATTACCTATGAATAAAATGAAAGGCAAAAAATCTCTCCACCTAAAACCATATGGGCCGTCTTATTCCTCCAAAGGCGGCTCAACAATTCGAAAGGACGATACCATGATTTTTAAAATCGACAATGCAATAATCTCAGTTTCAAATGGCTACATCATCAGTATTAATCAGACTGACAGCAAGACTTCCCTTGTTCTTGAAGCGTCAAGTATACACCGCACGTTGATCGATCTATCATTTGCTGATGATAAGGAAAAGGAATTTACAGAATTAATCCTAGCTATATTCCTCAACAAAATCGCCGAACGCCTGCCGGACAATACAATGATCGACTTCGACGACATTTACAATGAAGTTGCTAAGGAACTCGCTGACTTCATAACTGAAAAGGAGCGTGAGAGCAATGTATGAACTAAATGGCGCACGATTCGTAGAGAGATATGTCCTGACCAGCATACAGAATGGCTCTCAGCCAGCTCCGCTGAACGAACCGTGCCTTGTGCACGATCTCTTTCAGGAAATTCACGGAAAGCCTAATACGGTGGAGATTCTGGCAAACAGTGTGCTCAGTAATTGCGATGTCCTTTTGCTTCCAAATAATCAGCTTACAGATGACGAACAGATGTATTCCTTCCTGCTTGACGAAATGGAAAACCTGAGATGGCTTTTCAACAACATAACCACGGAATATGTCTGCAACGTCAAGGAAGTCTGCTATAATATGATAGAGAAAGTCGAAAACAACAGGAGTATGCTGATACCAATTATCCACAGCTTTTCATATCTTGCATTTTTCGCTTATGAAGAAGCTGTAACCGCCGTATTCACCAAGGAAGAGGCAATCGAGCTGCTGCAAAAATATGACTGTATAATTTCTTTTGTGAAATACATACACGATTACGATGAAGAGCTTTTTGTCCATGAAATGTGGCACTCGGATCTGATGAGAATTCTGGCAGATAATTCTGGCAGATAAATAAGGAGGTAAATAATATGACACTAAGAAAAAACATATCCACAATAGCACACATTGCAATAATGGCTACAATCTTTTTGGTGAGTTCCACCGGGTTTACTCTTGTCAACTCTATGCTCAAGATCGGGGCAATTATCTCACCAGATCCAATCGGGTCCACTATGCTGGGATTGTTTGCTTTGTCCCTGTTTCTTAGCCTGACGAGGAGCGCAGACTTCACTATCCCATATGCACTGATTTCAGGTCTTGCGCCTTATGGCATCATTTTTGGAATATTTGTTTTTGCGAAGTGCCCGCTTGCTATTGCCGCTGAATGTACAGCTGTGTTTGCATTCACGCTAATTGGTACTGTAAATAAAAGAATCAGCATTAAAGATAATTTGCACGACTTCATATTTCAGGCAATGGAACGTGTAATCACGGATATGTTCCTAGTTCTCCCGTTAAACATTCCCATCAGCTTTCTTTGTGGAATTTGTCAATGAATTCTGTATCTCCCCGAAACTTTCCTTATATTTTGGGGAGATTTGTTTTTTCAAATATAAAATGAAAGAAAAATCAAGACACGTTCTATATAACTTGTTGCTCTGCTAAATTACAATATGAGCGGTTTCAAGAATATGATTAAAAGATGTCGCAAGCGTCCGAAATCTCTCCTATAAGTGAGTGTAAGGCACAAGCGAACACAGAATTTCAAAAAATATTGAAGTGATGATGTCGCAACAGCCGAAAGCTCCCACTATATAAGAGTGAACACCTTCTAAACACAACGACCTTTAAGGAGGACAAAACAATGACAAACATGATCACCAAGATTACATCCATCGCTGCAGCCGCTGCAATCATTACTGCCGCAATTCCTACAGCAGAGTACCTTACAGGAACCTCGATCACCTCCGTGACCGCAAGCGCAGCTGCCGTCAACACTCTGACACTCAGCGACCTCGACCGCATTGAAAGAGAATGGGAAAGCCATCCATACGTCCTGTCAGCATGGTTTTGGGCCAACTATACTTCATCGGGAAAAGTAGCTGTTGGCGATCTTCAAGAACTGCTTGCTTTCGATTTCGGCTTCGACATCGATATCGACAGTGTTTTTGGGTACGATACGGAGAACTACGTCAAGGAAGGGCAGCGTCGGTTGAGTATTACTGTCGATGGCAAAGTGGGAAATACTACTTTCTATTGCCTGATAGACAAGGCTCGCTCGATCATTAACGAGCGCGGTCAGTCATCGACTGTCAGCAATACCAACTCCAAAATCGAATCTTCCATCTCCTGGATGGAATACCGACAGGGCTGGAACAAGGATGACATGGGCTATAAATACGACTGGTGTACCGCTGCTCTCTGCGACGCTATGATAGATTCCGGATACGACATTTGCAGGACATGGAACCCCTGTGACTTCGTTATCGACATCTGCGACAACCACGGCATGGGAACATTTTACTGCTTTAGAAATGCAAATTATCAGTCTCTCAAGAACAATGGAATGTCTAAATCAGGATTTAACCATGTAATTAAGACATCGCGCTCTGATTTCACACCACAACGCGGAGATATTGTTGTTTATCGGTGGAGTGACGATTTCGGGTACAATTGGAGTCACATAGGCATAATTACAAATTACTCCAACGGGACGCTTTACACCATTGAAGCAAACACTTCCGGCGGCAAGGTTGCCAAGCGCACTCGCAGCTACAACAGTGAGGTCGTCGGTATACTCAGAATGTGATATTCTCAGGGCAACCAGAATTCATTGATGATGTGCTGTCGGTTAAGTTGTCCGCTGAATGTGGTCAAGGGCTGTAACGAAAGCAGCCCTTGATATTTTTTTATTCTATTGATTTGCTTTCCAGTTCTTTTCTCGTACCATCAACATTTTCTATATACGCATTAATTTGCAGTTCTAACTTCTTATTGATACTCCTCTCATACTCCTTGAGCATCTCCCCGGACCGAGCAATAAACTCATCATGCAGCGCCCTATACTCCGCCTTTTCAGCCTCCGAGAGCCTGTCCCAGCCCTTTTTCTTGTGCATGAAATTCTCAAAGCCGTACTTGACCCTCTGCCGCAGATTGAAAACTCCCTCGGAGCATTTCTCACGGTAGACCGCCTTGCTGTTCTTCTTGCGGAGCAGCCTGCACTCCTCGCAATAAAGCGTGTTTCTGGACTTTGCGAGAAAATAGCTGCCGCAGAGCCTGCACTCAATGCAGAATATCTTACGGCTTTCGAGAAAGCGCGAATACTCAGTAAGGAGCTTCGCGACATCTCCACAGTCAAACAGAATAACACTTAAAATCTCCGTGTTCTGCGGAGATTTTTTCTTTTTCAGCGTGGTGAATGTATCGGAAATCATAGTTTCCACAACTTTGCGGAACTGCTCGCCAAGCTCTGCCCTGTCTGACTGTTTCATTCCCAGACCGAAACGGGCGTTCATGTACAAGCCGGTCACAGCCCTATACATTTTCAGAACGACCCTCGCGAGCAGGCGAACGGACGTGCTCTTGTCTACCTTAAATATGTAGTCAAGAGTGTTCAGCGTTTCGGCAACGCGGCTCTTGTTTGTGTTCTCGTCTTTGAGGTTTGCGTAAAGCCTGTCCACCTGCTCCTGTATCTTCTCGGTTTCAGGAAACGAGCTGCATAAATCAAGTGCGAACGTTCCGAGGGACTGCTCACGGAAGAAAATATCCAAATCTTTGACAGCAAGATTCGGTTCGTACGTGTTCTTCAGCGCCTTGTTTATGGTTTTCTCCGAGCCGCCGATCAGCATTTCGGAATTGTCCGACAACAGTAGAACTACCTCATAATCGCAGTTTATTTCGTATTTATTTTCCATAATTATACATCAACCTCAAAAATTTTTTTCTTAATACAAGGATAAAGTGTGCGTATTCAGCCGAACGGCGGTTGAACTTCAAAGCTTTTAAGCTTTCAATGCCGCATTACAATGCAGCTTTTGCACTGCATAATATTATTTTTGGCTGTTACAAGGATAATGTATAAAGCGGCAATAATCCGCGCTATAAAGCTAATTATCCAAATAGCGAACAAACAATTATTAAAACACTATCCTTGTAGAGTATAGCACGACCTATTGCATTTGTCAACCCTTTGTGATAGAATACCATCAACCGAAGTAATCTCGGAACAATATCGCACAAGGAGGTAACTTTTATGACAAACGAAAAGAAACAAGAAATAATCGCAGCAATGACAGGCTTACTTGAACAGCTGACCGAGAGCGAGCCGCCGAAAACCGAACCCTCCCATGCTCCCGAACAGGTGGTCGAAATGCTCACCATCAGGGAATGCACTGAGGCAGTAAAAGGTCTGAATGAGTACACTGTAAGGCAGCTTGTTCTGCGCAAGGAACTTCCCTCCATCAGAACGGGTCAGGGAAAGCGCGGGAAAATACTTGTCCCAAAAGCGGCACTGATGGCGTATTTTACTGGAGGTAAGCTATGATAGAACAGATAATCAAGCTACTTAATTCAGACAACACAGTATCTGCAAATCGACTGCTCGCCCATGCACTTGGAATAAAGGCGGCTCTGCTCTTTAATTCACTCGTCGGAAAGCAGGCGTATTATGAGAAACATTCCATGCTTGACAGCGAGGGCTGGTTCTATTCGACAATCGAGGATATGCAGGAAAGCACAGCGCTGTCCCGCTGTCAGCAGAACAAAGCTATCGGAGTTCTTGTCAAGGCAGGTCTTATTGATTACCGCACAGGAGGTGTGCACTGCCGCCGTCATTTTCGTGTTCGTGATGATACGGAGCAGCTTGAAAAGTACCTCATAAAAGGTGCAGAAAAGTTGAATAGTAACCTGTCGGAAATTGACAATGCACCCTGTGAAAATACGGCATACTACCCTGTTGAAAACGCACAAAGCACATTGCGGGAAATCGACAATCCCTTTATATATAATCTTAATAATCAAACAAAAGAGAATAATCCTTATCCATCAATCATATCCGACGGGACGGATATGACGGGAAATTCGCAAATCCTTTTTTCTTCCGACGAACGCAGCGATTACCGCGATATTATTCGTGAAAATATCGAGTACGACTGCCTTTCCGAGGACAAAGTGCGGGTGGACGAGCTGGTTGAGATAATGCTTGATGTGGTGTGTTCGGCAAAAAGCACTACCCGCGTAAACGGCGATGAAGTACCGACAGACGTGGTTAAGAGCCGATTGCTGAAGCTTACTCATGAGCATATCGAATATGTGCTGACTGCACTCGGAAATAATACCTCCGATGTTCGGAACATTCGCGCATATCTTATAACGGCGCTGTATAATGCGCCCATTACGATGGACAGCTACTACACGGTTCTGGTTAATCACGATATGTACGGAAAGCCAGACCGCTCGGAATGAGTGTTTCTTTCAAATCTGAAAAGAAGAATTCAGTGGGATTTTGAGATTTTCTCAATTCACCGGCAGTTCATTCTGAACAGTTTTATAATTTTCCTCGTTTCACTGGCAAGGTGTCCGAGAGGGGTTTGGGAGATTTCACCCAACTCAATGTGATAATGACGGGCGCAGCTTGTCACTATCACTATTGAGTTTTAGCAACAACGACAACAGCCTTCAAATATGCTCGTTTTATCGAAACTGTATCGGCGAGAGATTTGAACATAAATCTGAAAACTGCTTTTCAAGAGCATTGGCGGCAGATGAGATAAATTTGTAAAACAAGAGAAAGGAGATGTGTCATATGAGTGAGAAAAATTCAAAAGGGCTGTCGATTTCATTTCGTGTGGATAGTGGTTTTCTCGACCACAACAACCGAGTTATCACCGCCCACAATGTTGATGTTTCAAGGTCGAGCGACAACATTACCTACATAAAAATTGATTTGCGGCAATTCTATGAGCAGGTGTTTGGCGCGGCTCTTGCGGAATACAACGCTAAGCAGAAACGTGCCGACCGTGAAATCCCCGACTACTACGAACACGTCAAGAAATCGGGCAAGGGTAAGCTGTTCTATGAGGTTGTGGTGCAGTTTGGAGATTTGCATGACTGCGGGCTTGGTTCGGTGAATTGGAATACGGCGAAATCCATGCTTGACAATTATATGCGCGAATTTGAGCAGCGTAATCCTAACCTCAAAGTGTTCAATGCTGTAATGCACCTTGACGAGAGTACGCCGCACCTGCACATTGACTTCGTTCCCATGGCACATAAAGGACAGCGAGGGCTGTCGCTTAAAAATTCAATGAGCGGTGCGCTTCGTGAACAAGGATTTTTCTCGTCAAACAAAATGCAGAACGAGTGGACGGCTTGGTCTGAAAGTGAGCGTTCGGTTATGGAGCAGATTTTGCTGAAACACGGTTTGCGGCGAGAGGATAAAAATGTTCATAGACAGCATTTGTCCGTTGATGATTACAAGAAGGCTGCACAGGAAGCGGAGAATATCAGGAAAATCAATGCCCACATTAACGAGTTGAAAAAGAAGCCTATTGAGGAACTGACATCATATGAAGCTGCCTTAATCAAAAATCAGAACGATGTTATGCGTGAAAAGGTGACGGAGTTACGGCAGCAGGTTGAAGAAATGAGCAAGAAAGCCCAAGCCGATTTTGTTCCCGTGAATGTTTACAACCCCGACAAGCTGCAATACATAGCTGACGGACTTGCACGGACGAAAATACCGTTTGTTGCAGAGAGCAATACTCTCTACATTCCAGATTACGCTCTTGAAACGGCGAGGGCGATTTCACGGCACTACAAGCCGAGCGAGAACGCGCCCTCTATCCGTGAGCAGATTAAGCTGGACATTGACAGGCTGGTGTATTCCTCGGCGAGCGTTGAGGACTTGCTTGCAAGGCTGAAAGAGCGCGGTTACGAAATCAAGCGGGGCAAATATATTTCCGTCAAAGCGCCGTCTGCGGAGCGCTTTGTGCGGCTGAAAACGCTAGGCGAGGAATATCTGCCCAAAAATCTTGAACGGCGCATAGCTGAAAGCGGACGGTTCGTTGATTGCGTTCATGAAAAAGCGCAGAACGCTAATCCTGTTGAAAAGCGGTTTCACAGTGTTATTTTGAATGTTACCACAGTCGTTACGCAGTTCCGGCTTGAACCGAAGAAAAGCAATGCACGCAGGCACTACTGCTTTCAGAACGACGAGTGGATAAACTATCTGTCGCAGCAGCTTCTGACTATCGGCGATTTCGGCATTACCTCCCGTGACGACATCTACGCAAAGGCGCAGGAGTTACAGCACAACATTCACGTTATGCGTTCTAAAGGCGATAATCCCACCGAACATGAAACAGCTCTGAAGCGTATTAACAAGCTGATAAAGGCATATGAGGAGATTGTCGAGGGGAACTACATAGATAATCTTATAAAAGCGCAGAAGTCACGGGAAGCTGCGGCACAAAGGTCAGAGAAATCTCCAAAGCACAAAAGATGACGATATGCCTCTTGACAAATCACACTTTAAAGCGTAAAATAGAATTGCAGAGGGTATGTCATAAATCTACGATATTTAAGGAGAGTATCATATGGCTACCATTACAAAACGAGGGGAAACCTTCAGAAATAAGGTGTCATTAGGCTATGACGCCAGCGGAAAACAGATCGTCAAATCAACTACATTCGCGCCACCGGCAGGAGCAACGTCACGGAAAGCCGAGAAACTTGCGCAGGAATACGCCCTTGATTTTGAGCGCCACTGCAAGGGCTATGCACAGCTTAACGAAAATATGCGTTTCTCGGAACTTGCGGAGTGGTACTTTGAAAACTACGCCCCAGTGGAGCTGAAAGAGGGAACGCTCTACAACTACAAAAGCACCTACAAGAACCACATTGAGCCTTTTTTCGGGAACGTTAAAGTCAAGGACATAAACACGCCGAGGCTCACAACATTTGTTCAGTCCCTCAAAGTCAAGCCCGAAACTGTGCGGAAGATTTATGTCGTTGTTCAGAGCATATTCCACAGGGGCGTGGAGCAAGGCTTTATCAGAGATACTCCGTGCAGGAATGTCATTCTTCCGAAAAACAAGGGCAAAAAGAAAAGGCCCGTCCTTGACGAGGAACAGACCAAGCGGTTTATGGAGCTGCTCGAAACAAAGCCCTGCGACCTTGATGTCAAGCGAATGATAAAGGTGCTGCTTTTCACGGGACTGCGCAGCGGTGAAATGCTTGCGCTGTCGTGGGAGGACATTGACTTTGACGAAATGACTATCTCGGTCAATCACAACCTTGCCGACGTTGGAGGAAAGCACTGGCTCACCACTCCGAAAACCGAAAGCAGTATCCGAACAATCGGAATGAGCGCAGCTCTTGCGGACATTTTCAGAGAGCAGAAATCCTATCAGGAACAGCTTATCAGCGCTCTCGGCGGTAAATTTGCTCACCCCGAAATGGTGTTTACTTCCGCTAATGGCAACTACCGTGACAGGTCGGCGCTACGAACTTCTTTCAAGCGCTTTCTCAAAGGAACAGAGTTTGAGTTTCTGACCCTGCACCAGCTCCGTCACTGCAACGCAACCTTACTTCTGAACAGCGGCGTTGATCTGAAAATCGTATCGGAGCATTTAGGACATTGTGACATAGGCGTAACAGCGAATATCTATGCGGACGTTCTCAAAAGCACCAAAGCAAAGGTTGCAGACCTTGTGTCGCTTAAATTAGCATAAAAATATCCTCCCCGAATACTCGGAGAGGATATAAAGACCAAATAAAGACCAAGTTGATAACTGTATCGCCGCAAGCCGCATTGTAAAGCGGTCTGTTTCGGCTGAGATTATCTCTTGGAGAACTGAGGAGCGCGACGTGCAGCCTTGAGACCGTACTTCTTTCTTTCCTTCATTCTCGGGTCACGAGTGAGGAAGCCTGCCTTCTTGAGAACAGGACGGAGCTCGTCAGAGTACTGGAGGAGCGCTCTGGAGAGACCGTGGCGGATAGCGCCTGCCTGACCGGTAACGCCGCCGCCTGCAACGGTAGCAACGATATCAAACTTCTCGATGGTGTCTGTGAGGGTCAGGGGCTGACGAACGATCAGCTTGAGGGTCTCCAGACCGAAATAGTCGTCGATGGAACGGCCGTTGATTGTGATCGTGCCGCTTCCGGGATATACTCTTACTCTTGCAACAGAGTGCTTTCTTCTGCCGGTGCCATAGTAATAAGGCTTAGAATCGTACATTGTTCAGACCCTCCTTATATTTTGTATTCAACGGGCTTCTGAGCCGCGTTGTTGTGCTCTGCACCTGCGTAGCAGCGCAGTCTGGTGAGAGCCTTTCTGCCGAGTGTGGTGTTGGGCAGCATGCCGTTTACAGCGATGGTCATTGCCTTCTCGGGGTTCTCCTTCATCAGCTTGTCATAGCCGACTTCCTTGAGGTGGCCGATCCAGCCGGTGTGCCATCTGTAAACCTTCTTCTCCAGCTTCTTGCCGGTGAGGACTGCCTTTGCGCAGTTAATGATGATCACATGATCGCCGCAGTCGCAGTGGGGAGCGAATGTCGGCTTGTGCTTGCCTCTCAGAATGTGAGCGGCTGTTGCAGCTACACGGCCCAGGGGCTTGTCTGCTGCGTCGAGAATATACCAGCTGCGCTCAACTTCGGCAGCCTTAGGCATATAAGTTGACATATTTGTTTCCTCCTTATTTAATGATGATCCTGGCATTTCTACACAAATGCCACATGCAACATTTGATATTATACACGTTTTGTTTCGCTTTGTCAAGACTTTTTAGGCGTATATTTCAAATATATTATATTTTCTTTCGGTTTCTCTGCAAATCTCTCTGCTTTTCTCTGTTTCTCTGAATTCGTTTCACTTTTTATCTTGGCAACGAATGCAAGAGAAATAATCAGAATACGCAAGAAATAAAGAGGATATCTAGAATATATTGAATTTGACAAAGCGTACTCGGAAACTCCACTATGGGGCTGTTATTTTGTCCTGACCACATATGAATGTTTTTCGCCAGCAACGCTGAGTATCGGCTGAGTCACAGCAGGCACCTGCCCAGGAGCCTCATTTTCTGAAGCCCTCCCAGTGTTATACTATAAAAATATAATACCAATCAGGACGGTGGAGGAATCGTCTTAAAAATCAACTTTTTTGATACGTTTTGTAAATGCTGCTCAAAATATGACAAACTGTCGATTTATATAACAAGGCGTTCGTAATATTATTATTAAAATATACGCATTGTATATAACTTATTGCGCTTAATACAAGGCGCTTTTCGCCTGCAATTGACAAAAACGCGATATAGGTGTATAATAAATAAGTGTGCGTTCCTTTAACCACACCCGGACGGTAAAAAATCTGTATAAAATTTTACTGAAATGCTGAAACTTTTTTCAAATTAAGCCTGACTTCTATTATGCAGGCAGTTAAGCGAGGTGAGCAACTGCGTGGGAAATCCAGATTTAGACAGCTATTTTGACGCTGTATACGCCGAAACCTTCAATTCCGTTTCAAAATTTGTGGTTAGCCACGCAGCCCGTTTCCAGGATTCTGAGGATATCATTCAGAATGTCTACACGAGATTCTATAAGAGGATCTCCGAAAAGGGCTTCGCTGATATCGAATCAGCGGAGGCTTTCCTTATTAACATAGCCAAGTTTGAGTGCCGGAGCGTGTTCTCCGGTTTCATGCGCCGCAAGGAGCGCGACGTTATCCTCTCGGAGATCGACGAGGAACAGTCCGTCGCCTTTGAGGCTGAGATGTCCCGGGATCAGAAGCTTCTCGAGGACGTCATGGCCGACAAGATCCTTGCGAAGCAGATTTTCGACGATATAATGTCCGGCGACGAGACCGTCGGGAAAATTTTCTACCTGCATTTCGTGTGCGATATGAAGCTTGAGGAGGTTGCGAATCGCCTGGATATGCGGCTTTCCACCGTAAAAACCAAGCTATACCGCACCATTGAAAAGCAAAAGAAGAAATTCGGCATTTAACGCCGTGGAGTATAACCGCCGGTGGATATTACCGGGAGTTTCGATAAATTTCGGCATGCGTGCAGTTCAAACGGTAATATCCGCGCGGATTATTACGCAGAGTTACACCAAATTCATCTAAAATCACATATAATATTACATGAGAAAGGAGGTCTGCCCGTATGAACAAGAACGAATTCTACAAACAGCTTATGAGCGAATATTCGTTCGACGCCGACAAGATACGCGAAAATGCGAAGCGCGGAAAAAATGCGCGGCAGAAGCTCCAGCCCATGTATATCGGCATGACGGCGGCAGCGGCTGCGCTGGTTGTCACGGTGGGTACGCTGGCAGCAGTGAACCTTACGAAGGACAACGGCGTTTCTCTGACCGATTCGGGTCTTGCGACGCTTTCCGCGAACGACCGCGTTATCCACGCGATTGAACAGCTAGAAAAAGAGCGCGGCAGCGAGGAATCCAAGGATTTCCTCGTGAACTTTGCGGCTCCGATGTCCCCGGCTGAGGTTCAGGCGGTTCTGACCGGAGCGGTGGGCGGCTCCATGCCGGTAAAGACGCTATATTTCGCGGACGGCACCAAGACGACTAACACAGACAGCATCGGAAAGGTGTTCACCTCCGGCGCTGCCTGCCAGATAACCGGAGCGGCGGTTTACTGCACAGGCGACACCGCAGCGAAGCTCCAGAGCGACCCCGCAGTATTCCTTGTTGAATCCATGACAGAGAGCGACTACGAGAACGCCGCGCCTGTCAACATCAGCGAGGTAGACACCTCTGAGGTCACACTGCCTGATAATTCCAACGTTGTTGCTCCGCCTGAGAAGCCGGATAACAGCAGCGTTTCCGTAGCGGGAACGTCCGAAGGGCTTGACGGCACGGTAGAGCCGGAGGTCACCGAGGAAATGGACGGCACCAGCGAGTACGGAGAGGACCCCGCCACGGCAGAAGCTGTGACGGAAGAGGAAAGCTCCGAGACGCCGGCGGATACGTCCGTTCCTGAGAATCCTGCGGAGAACGACGTCCCCGGAACCGTAGACGCACCGCCGGCTACAGTTCCCTCTGAGGTTGAAAATGCTCCGTCCGAGCTGCCCGCTGATAATAAGCTCCCCGAGGGAGTTACGCTCACAGCGAACGGTCAGTCGCTCGACAACACGCTTTATATAGACGCTGACGCGGCGTTTTTCCTCACGGAGGATACCTTCTTTGTGAAGAGCAGCAGCGGGATAGCGCTCTATCGCTATGCCGACGGCGCCGAGACGCTGATATGCTCAGAGAACATTAATGACCCGAAGATCGTTTGGGTCGATGAAAACGGCGGTAAGCTGCTTGTAAGCGGAATGAGTGATTACGATACCCGCGGAAGAATTCTGTGCGTGAACGCTCAGGGCGAATATATCGAGGATCTCTGCACTGAGGACATGGTAATGTCCGGCGTACTTCAGAGTGCAAGCTATAATGCAGACAGCAGGCTCCTTGTACTGAATGTCCGCGAGGACGGCAGATACTACGTCATAACTGCTTCCTGGGACAGCGGAAAGGCTGAATATATCGCGACTCCGTATGATTCCGACAACAAACTGACTGTTGCGGCGGCTTACGGCGGCACGGTCTACTTCGCTGAGAATTCCGGCGGCACCACTAACCTGTATTCCGTTGACCAGAACGGGTATGTATCTCGTGTCAACGACTTCGGGCAGATAGTTTCCGTCAGCAGGAACCTTGCGTTTACACACGCAGTATTCACGCCGGATTCCGGTTCGGCGGCGGGTTCCGTTGAGGTGTTCGACCCTGAATCAGGGAAGCTCATTCAGATCTACGGTTCGGATAACAGCAGCGTAAGCTTCGGCGCTTCCAGACACAGCTACTCCTGCGCGGGAAGTGTTTACACTATCTCCGGCGGCATGGCGGCAAACTCCGGCGGTCTGAATGTGACCGCGGCCATCGACTACAGAAAGAGCTTTTCAGAGAAGTATGCGGCGTCAACGAATTCTGCCGGATATGTAAGGATCACCGACAGCATCTACACCGCTGCTAACAAGTCTGCGCTGATGACGTTCAGCGATATCACGGAGAATTCATCTGCGGAGCTTCGCAGCGTGGTGAACGGCGCGATCGGCGTCAACAATGTGATAGCTCTCGGCGAGTGCCGTCAGAACGGCATTACAAAGCCGGAAACCCTTGTGGAGTGCATTGAGTACTACTACACAAACAGAGCTGTTTCCGAGCTGATGAAGCGCTGTGGAATAAGCACGCTCGGCGCACTGCATTACTCCGACGGAGGTCTGACCGCTGTAAACACTTCCGATACGGTGCTTGTGATAAGCAGCAATAACGGCGCTTCCGCTTCCGGAATGCTGTATATCCGTGCTGGAAGCTTTGCGGGAAAAAACGCTTACCGCTCCGTGAGCGTAAGTTTCACAAAGTCTGACGGCAGATGGAAGCTCGATTCCGTTATTTAATCAAATAACTCAGAACCGTCCGCGGTAAACGGGCGGTTCTTTTTTACCCCGGAAAGTGAAAATTTTGAAAAAAGTATTAACATTTCATTAGAAATGTGCTATAATATAATGTGTATCCCTGCAAGAGGGTACACTCCGTACAAGACATGGACAAACCGCGCCGCACGGGCAGCGCAGGGGTGACTAAAGGTATGAACAAAAAGAAGATACGATACATCAAGATCAAGGAGGAACAGCCTAAGAAGCGTTCCTCAAAGAAGTCGCGCAGCCGCGCGGCAAAGAATTTCGGACATGCAATGACCATAGTTGGCACGACATTCTCCGCAATGCTGCTGATACTGGTCATCATGGTGTGCATCGTTGCGACGGTGCTTGCCGTGTATGTCCTGGACTTCGCGGATAATTCCTACGACGCGAACCTGAAGGATGTCGAGATGAAGTACACGAGCTTCGTCTATGGCTACGACGAGGATAACGAGCTTGTCGAGATAAAGCGCCTTGCCGCAGAGCAGAACCGCGTCTGGGTCGACTACGAGGACATGCCCAAGTGCCTCATCGACGCTGTCGTAGCTTCCGAGGACAAGCGTTTCTACACGCATAAGGGCGTTGACTGGTACAGAACCGCAGGCGCGTTCTTCTCGAACGGCGACAGCGGCGGCGGTTCTACGATAACCCAGCAGCTTATAAAGAACCTCACCGGCGATAAGGAAGTAAGCTGGGAGCGTAAGCTCCGCGAGATCTTCCGCGCTCTCAGCCTGGAGGAGAAGTACACCAAGATCGATATCCTCGAGAGCTATCTCAATCAGATTTGGTTCAACGGAATGGTCTACGGCGTCGGCGCTGCTTCAGAGTACTACTTCGGCAAGGACGTTTCCGACATCAACATCGGCGAGGCTGCCGTTCTCGCGGGAATGATACGTAACCCCTCCAAGATGTCGCCGTACTATGACCTCGCCCGCAGCAAGCAGCAGCAGAATTACTCGCTGCGCTGCATGTACGAGCAGGGCATGATCACCACGAAGGAATACGAGGATTACCGTCTGAACCGCATTCAGGTACACTTTGCAAAGCCGGTCTACGGCGATGATTACGGCTATATCGACGAGCGCACGCTCACCGACAGCACAGACGACAGCGACCTCGACGCAGAGGTGCAGGATAAGCCTTATCGCGCATACAAGTGGAACGGCGACTACGAAGTCAGCCAGGACTGGTATGTCGACGCGGCGATAGACCAGGTCATCAACGATTTCGCCGACCTCAAGGGAATCACCTACACATCGGCGAAAAACGAGCTGTACAATGGCGGCTACAAAATCTTTATCAATGAAAATATGAAGCTCCAGAAGATACTGGAGGAAAAATACCGCGACCCGTACACGGTGCTTTCATACTACAATGAGAATGCGGCGGAGAAGGATCTGATACAGTCGGCGTTCATTGTTATGGACTACACCGGAACAGTTCAGGCTGTTGTCGGAGGCCTCGGAGAGAAGCCGGGCGACGGTGCGTTCAACCGCGCGACCCAGGCAACGAGATCGCCGGGTTCAACGATGAAGCCGATATCCACTTATTCGCTGGCGGTGCAGAAGAATCTCATCACATATTCTACGCTGATACCCGACGAGGCGATAAACATCGGCACGCAGGACGAGCCGCAGATATGGCCGCAGAACTACGGCGAGGTATGGGGCGACGGAACGCTCCGCACTGCGTGGTATGGCGTTCAGCACTCATTGAATACGCTGGCGGTAAGGGTCGGCAGAATGAACACCACCAAGGCGATGTACACTCAGCTCACGCAGATGCTCGGGTTTACAACTCTGGTGGAGTCGGATATCGCGCTCTCGCCGCTGTGCCTCGGTGCGCTGACTAACGGTGCGAAGCTGGTGGAGGTCGCCGGAGCTTATCAGATCTTCGGAAACGGCGGCGTTTATTACCGTCCGATGTTCTACAGCAAGGTCGAGGACAGCAAGGGCAACGTCATTATGGAACAGGATTTCTATGGAACTCAGGCGATCGACAGCGATTCCGCGTGGGTCACAAACCGTATGATCTACAAGGTGGTAAACGGCGACAGCGGTACAGGTCCGAAGGCGAAGCTTCCGAATGTGGAGGTAATCGGTAAGACTGGTACGTCCAACGCCGGAACCGACCTGCTGTTCATGGGACTTACGCCTGAGTATATCGGCGGACTGTGGATAGGATACGACGACAGCCGCGTTATCGGCGGCGCTGACGGCTGGAAGGCAGTAGCGCAGATCTGGCATGATGTTATGATCGACATTCAGGACACCTCGCAGGTGCTGAACTTTGTTCCGGATCCCTCGGTTGTGGAGCGTCAGTACTGCACGATGACAGGTCTGCTTGCAACGAATAAGTGCAGCTCTACTAATACGGGCTATTACCGTGCAAGCAACCTTCCTGAGTACTGCAACGGCGATCACGGAACTATCAGAAAGCAGATCAAGGCAAATAATCCGCAGTGATTCTGAGATACTAAGCCGTTTCAGACGGTAAAAAAACGGGCAAGCTTCATGCTTGCCCGTTTTTATCATCAGTAGAATAATCAGCCCTGTCCGTAATAAGCGTTGGCTCCGTGCTTTCTGAGATAGTGTTTATCGAGAAGCTCCTGCTGCATTCTTCCGGCGGTCGGAGCTATCGTCAGCGCGTGGTAGTTCATGAACGCGACTTCCTCCAGCACCACGGAATTGTGGACTGCTTCGTGCGCGTCCTTGCCCCAGGTGAACGGACCGTGGCTCTTTACGAGAACCGCCGGAATGCTCATCGGGTCAACTCCGTTGAACGTTTCAATTATAACCTTGCCGGTCTCCTTTTCGTACTCGCCGCGGATCTCCTCCGGGGTCATAGCCCGGGTGCAGGGGATCTCGCCGTAGAAGTAGTCGCCCTGGGTGGTGCCCATCGGCTGGATTCCTACTCCTGCCTGCGCAAATGAAGTCGCCCAGCGGCTGTGGGTGTGGACAACTCCTCCGACAGCCGGGAAAGCGCGGTACAGCTCCAGATGAGTAGGCGTGTCGCTGGAGGGCTTCCACTTGCCCTCTGCGACCTTACCCGTCGCAAGCTCGACTACCACCATGTCCTCGGCGGTCATTCCCTCGTAGGGAACGCCGGAGGGCTTTATAACTATCATTCCGCTCTCGCGGTCGATGGCGGAAACATTCCCCCATGTGAACGTTACAAGATTGTATTTCGGAAGCAGAAGATTGGCTTCAAGCACTTCCTGCTTTAATTTCTCTAACATTTACTTTCTCTCCTTACTTTGCCGCAGCGTATTCCGCCGCAAGTCCGCGCTTGTAGTTCTCCATGAATTTCCGGAATCCCTCCGCGCCCTTTTCCTCGGGCTGTAAAGTTGTGGATTCCATGCTGCCGAACACCTCGCCGTCGAGGAACTCCGGCAGGGATTTTCCGCCGCCGCATACGGAGTAAGCCGCCAGCAGAGCCATTCCCCAGGCGCCGCCCTCTCCGGCGGTCTTCATGACGGAAACCGCGCAGCCCAGACCGTCCGCAAGGAACTGCTGAGCAACTCCCTTCGTCTTGAACAGACCGCCATGTCCGGTTATTTTGTCAACGGAAACCTGCTCCTTGTCGAACAGGATATCCATGCCGAGTTTCAGCGCCGCCATCGTGGAGTATACCTCCGCGCGGAACAGGTTCGCGAGGTTAAATTTGCCGTCCGGGGTGCGGAAGTACATCGGTCTGCCGTTCTCAGCGCCCGCGACAGGTTCGCCGGAAAGAAAGTTGTACACAACGGTATCGCCGCAGTCCGGGTCGCCGGTCAGCGCATGGTAATACAGCATGTCATAAAGCGCAGGCTTTGCGATGGGGTGACCGCTCAGTTCCGCAAATTCGCCGAATATCTTCACCCATGCGTCCAGCTCGGAGGAGCAGTTGTTGCAGTGAACCATCGCAACCGGAGCGCCGTCCGGGGTGGTCACTACGTCTATCTCCGGGTAGTAACCCTTCAGCGGCTTGTCAAGGACGAGCATTGCAAAAATGGAAGTTCCGGCGGACACGTTGCCCGTGCGCGGGAGTACGCTGTTTGTCGCCGCCATTCCGGTGCCTGCGTCCCCCTCCGGCGGGCAGACGGGAACTCCGGGCAGGAGCGTGCCTGTCGGGTCGAGGAACTTTGCGCCCTCGGCGGTCAGGACTGCTTCCCTTGCGCCTGCGTTGAGCACTCCGGGGAGGACTTCCAGCAGTTTCCCGGAGAATCCCTTATCAGCAAGCAGTTTATCTACCTTCGCGATGTACTCCGCATTGTACCCGATACCGTCAACCGGGAAAATTCCGGAGGCTTCGCCAACGCCGACCTGGCGTTTTCCGGTCAGCTGATAGTGGATATATCCTGCAAGCGTGTTGATGTGCGCAATATCCTTGACGTGATCCTCGCCGTTGAGCACCGCCTGGTAGAGGTGCGCTATGCTCCAGCGCTGGGGGATATTGAATCCGAGAAGTTCCGACAGTTCGGAAGCCGCCGGCTCGGTGATGGTATTTCTCCATGTGCGGAACGGAACCAGCAGGTTGTCGTCCTTATTGAACGCCATGTATCCGTGCATCATGCCGGATATTCCCATTGCGCCGTAGCCCGTGGGAACCACGCCGTATTTGCTCTTGACGTCCTCCGCAAGGCTTGCGTAGCAGTGCTGTAATCCGGTGGTGATGTCGTCGAGAGAATAAGTCCACACGCCGTTTTCGTAGCGGTTCTGCCAGTCGTGGCTTCCGGAAGCGACAGGCGCGAACGTGTCGTCGATGAGAACCGCCTTTATTCTGGTGGAGCCAAATTCTATGCCAAGATAGGTTTTCTTATTCTGTATTTTTTCCTGTATCGTCATACTATCACCTCTTGAGAGCCGCGGCAGCGTCAAGTAATGCAAGCTGCTGTTCAAAGCTGTTTATGTCGGTCTTGTCGTCGATGACCACAAGCTCCGTATTCGTCATCTTTGCAAACAGGCGGATATCATCGACCGTGAGCGCCGTGGAAACTACCGCATGATGAGCGCCGCCGGCGTATATCCACGCAGCCGCTCCGGTTGCGAAATCGGGCTTCAGCTTCCACATCAGTCTTGCGACGGGGAGTTTCGGCATGGGAGCAGGCTGCTTTACAAGCGTGATCTCAGCGCATACAAGGCGGAATCTGTCGCCAAGGTCTATCATGGAAACCGCGATACCCTCGCCGTCAATGCCGTCGAATACAAGGCGCGCCGGGTCGGATTTCCCGCCGATACCAAGCGGGTGAACCTGAATTTCAGGCTTGTTTGCCGCGAACACCGGGGATACCTCCAGCATATGCGCCGCAAGCTCCAGCTCCTCGCCAGAAGTGAGGTCGTAGGTATAGTCCTCCATGAATCCGGTGGAGCCCTTTCTTCCCTCAGACATCTTGAACAGCACCGCGCCGAGAGCCGCAGTCTTGTAGTCGCCCTCCGGACCGAATCCCACGCCCTTTGCCATGAGATTCTGCGCCGCGATTCCGGGGAGCTGGTTCAGCCCGTGGAGATCCTGGAACGTATCGGTGAACGCCCCTATCTTTTCCCGTGCAATGAACTTGTCGAGAGCCGCTTCATATTTTGCCTGCTCGCGGACAGCGGCGATGTTGTCCGTCGCCATCGTGTACTTTTCGGTGTATTCAGCCATTTTTGCGTCTATTTCGGATTCGGTAACGCTGTCGGCTATTTCCGCTACGTCGCCGATACCGTAGTAGTTCACGTTCCAGCCGAAGCGTATCTCGCTTTCAACGCGGTCGCCGTCAGTGACTGCGACATCACGCATATTGTTTCCGAGCATTGCAACTCTCAAAGTCCTGCTGAAAGATACTGCGGAAGCCGCATGAGCGAATCTGCGGATCTTCTCTATAACGTCCCCGTGCTGATAGTAGCCTGCAACGACCTCGCGCCTGATTCCGAGTCTTGTGCAGATGAACCCGAACTCGCGGTCTCCGTGCGCGGACTGGTTGAGGTTCATGAAGTCCATGTCGATGCTGTCGTAGGGGAGCTTCTCATTGAACTGCGTATGCAGGTGGAGCATTGGCTTTTTCAGAGCTTTCAGCGCTCTTATCCACATCTTGGCGGGCGAGAACGTGTGCATCCACATGATAACGCCTATGCACCCCCTGTCGGAGGATGCGCGCACGCAGATGTCCTCGGCTTCGTCGGCGGTCTTTACCACCGGCTGGAATATGACTTCCGCGATGTCCGAAAGCTTTTCGTTCAGGAAATCAGCCATCTTGGCGCTGTCCCTGGCAGCCTGCGCGAGGGTCTCCTCGCCGTAAAGATCCTGGCTTCCGGTAACAAAGTATATCTTGTTCATAATAATTCTCCTTCACAGAAAAGCCGCACCGAACAAGTATTCAGTGCGGCTTGTGTTTATGCCTTTTTCTTGTTCTTTCTGGAAAGAACAACGCTCTGGATAACAAGGAACAGGCAGATCATTGCCGCAACGGTAATATTCGTCCACCATGCGTCGTCAAGTCCGAGGGAGGAAACGATGTTCTTTATCGTACTCAGCGAGATGACTCCGAACAGCGTTCCTATTATGTTGCCGGAACCGCCGGAAAGCATCGTGCCGCCGATGATGGAGGAAGCGATCGCGTTCATCTCGGCTCCGCTTGCATGGGAGGGTGAACCGGAGCCGACATGAAGGAAGTAAACAAAGCCGCCTATACCTGCGAGCACTCCGCACATCAGGTAAGCGAAGAACTTTGTGCGCTTGACGTTGATGCCGAGCATATTTGCGCTCTGGCTGTTTCCGCCGATAGCGTAGAAACCGCGTCCGAGCCTGCCCCACTTGAGGAACACGAACAGTATCGCAACTATCAGCAGCGCGACTACCACGCCTATTTCTATGTACGCCGGAACAAATACGCCATGCTTGTTGGTGGAACCTATTCCGGGGAGTGAAATTCTTGTTTCCTTGAGTGCTTGGAATTCTTCGTTCTCAACGTTGAACTGCGTTGCGTTGACGATGGTGGTCATGCCCTTTGCGAAGAACATTCCCGCCAGCGTTACGATGAACGGCTGTATCTCCAGATACGCTATCAGATAACCCTGAACAAGTCCGAAAGCGGTGCCTATTCCAAGGGCTATGAGAATAGAGGTCACTACATTGCCTCCGCCGTAGTCGAGGTTCATTGCACAGCACATACATACCAGCGCCGTAACCGCGCCGACCGAGATGTCGATACCGCCGGTTATCATTACAAGGCTCATTCCGCAGGAGAGGATTATCAGAGCCGCGTTTTCGTTGAGTATGTTGAAGAAGGTCTGCACCTTCGTGAAGCCGGAGCCGATGAACGCCACTGCGCAGATATACATTACAACGAATATCGCAATGGTGATGACCAGAAGCAGATTAGAGTCAGATAATCTCCGTGAACTGCCGTTGGCGTTTTTCAGAAATTTCATACTAATTCGCCTCCTTGACGGGATTTCTGCGGGAAGCTATCTTCTTGCGGAAAGCTGCGAGCTTGTTTCGTACAGTGGGAGCGCTGAGAACTACCAGGATAATTACTACTACCGCCTTGTATGCGGGGAGCGCGGTAGGAGCTACCTGGAACTTATAAAGAGTTGTCGTCAGGAACTGGATAACATAAGCGCCGAGTATCGAGGACGCCATGTTGAACTTGCCGCCGCTGAGGGCGTTTCCGCCGAGTGCTACCGCAAGGATAGCGTCCATCTCGATGTCCTTTGCAACTACCGAGTAGTTGATGGAGGAGATACGGCTGACCTTGATGAAGCCTGCGACTGCAACGCACAGACCAAGTATGACGTAGGTCATGAACTTGATGCGCGCAGGGTTCAGACCGTTAAGTCTGGAGGATTCGGAGTTTATGCCGACCGCCTGGGTGAAAAGTCCCAGCTTTGTGAACCGGAGCACCAGAGCAATGATTATAATGCATATCGCCGCAATGAATATCGGGGTCGGAAGCGGCAGTCCGGGAATGAAGTTGCCGAACCAGCCGAAGCTCTCATCATTGATGACGGGGAGCTGATTGTTGTTTATCCATGCCGCGATGGAACGTCCTGCTGTGAATAGGATAAGCGTTGCGACCATCGGCTGTATCTTGAAGTAAGCCACCAGGGCGCCGTTGAACGCACCAAGGAGCATTGATACGACAACGCAGGCGAGGAATGCAACGATTATCGGCGCATGGAGCGCAGCCGGGCTGACTTCGCCGCCGCAGAGGACTCTCAGAACAACGCTGCCCGCGACCGCGATAGTCGCGCCAACGCTGATATCCTGTCCGCCGGAGGCTGACGTTACGAGCGTCATGCCGATAGCAAGTATCGCAAGCTCCGAAGCGTTGTCGAGTATCGTGATGATGTTGCCCGAAATTACCATATCGCCGGCGCTGTTCGGAGCATATTTGATCGCGAAGAACGAGGGGTCAGCGATCAGGTTGAACAGCACCAGTATCAGCAGCGCTGCCAGCGGAATAAAGATCTGATTCCTGACCGCTCTTTTCAGAAAAGCAAGGAACTTGTTCCCGCCTGTTTTTTCAAGCGTTTTCATGAACCTTTTCACCTCCTGCGATCGTTTCCATTATCTTGGACTGGTTCAGGTCGGAGCCGGTAAGCTCGCCTGCGGTCTTTCTGTCGCGCATTACTATAAGTCTTGAACATACGTTCAGCATTTCGTCTATCTCAGAGGAGATGAACGTTACGCTCTTGCCCTCGGCGGCGAGTTTGAGCACCAGCTTCTGTATCTCGAGCTTGGTGCCGACGTCGATACCTCTTGTGGGTTCGTCGAGGATAAGGTATACGGGGTTCGCAAGAAGCCACCTTGCGAGGATAACTTTCTGCTGATTACCGCCGGAAAGCGACTTTATCGGCGTATCCGGGGAAGCCGTCTTTATTTCCAGCAGCTTTATGTACTCGTCGGCATATTTCGCGGCGTCCGCCTTGGATATCGGCCGGAACATTCCGCGCATTACCTGAAGCGCAAGGATTATGTTATCCTTGACGGACAGGTCGCCGATTATACCATCGTGCTTTCTGTCCTCCGGGAGGTAGCTTATGCCGTGCTTCATTGCGTCAAGCGGCTTTCTTATCTTTACGGTCTTGCCGTTCATCCTGACTGTGCCGCCGGTTATGCTGTCCGCACCGAATATCGCACGGACGGATTCGCTTCGGCCTGAGCCGAGAAGTCCGGTGAAGCCGTTTACCTCGCCCTTTCTTATTGAGAAGTTGAAAGGCGCTATGCCGGCGCTGCTGACAAGTCCCTCAGCCTCGAATACCGGAGCCTCGCCATTTGTCTCCTGCTCGACCTCGTGGGGCTTGTCCATGTCGGACAGCTTGTTGAGATCCTTACCGAGCATTTTGGAAACCAGCTCGACTTTCGGAAGATCCGCCGCATTGTACTCGCCTTCGAATTTACCGTCGCGCAGTACCGTTATCTTGTCACAGACTGCGTAAACCTGGTCGAGGAAGTGCGTTACGAATATTATTCCAACGCCGCGGCTCTTGAGGTCGAGCATGAGCTTGAACAGCTTCTCAACTTCCTGCTCGTCGAGGGAGGAAGTCGGCTCGTCCAGGATAAGCACCTTGCAGTCCATATCGACCGCACGGGCTATCGCGACCATCTGCTGCACCGCAAGGGAGCAGCTTCCAAGCTGCTGATTCGGCCTTGCCGGGATATCAAGCGATTCCAGAAGCTTTCCGGCGTCCGAATACATCTTCTTCCATTTGGTGAAAGCGCCCTTTGATCTGCCGATGTACATATTCTCGGCGACCGTCAGGTTCGGGCAGAGTGTGATCTCCTGATAAACCGTGCTTATTCCGGCTTTCTGGGCGTCCTGGGTCGATCTGATAACGACAGGCTCAGGATTGCCGGACATATAGATATTGCCGCCGTCCTTTTCGTATACACCGGTGAGTACTTTTATAAGTGTGGATTTACCAGCGCCGTTCTCGCCCATCAGCGCGTGTATTTCGCCCTTTCGCAGTGTGAATTCAACGTTCTGGAGCGCTTTCACACCGGGGAATTCCTTACATATGCCCTCTAGCCTGAGAACAACATTTTCATCACGCATTGTCTTCGCCTCCGGTTTGTTAGTTAACAGAATGGTCCGATACAAGGGATGTGTTATCCATCATATCGGACCGTTTCCGTCATGGCTGATCAGCTGATTCAGCTAGGCTGTTCAGAACGATCAGATACCGTACTTGTCAACGTCCTCCTGAGTGATCGTGGAGGCGTCGAAGCCCTTCTCGTCCATAATGATGACCTTGTTTTCGGGAGACTTGCCGTTCTCAAGGTCCTTGATGATGGAGTCGATGTAGGAAGCCTGGAAAGGATTGCACTGACCGTCGTAGTTCCAGCTGCCGGAAAGGAGGTTCTCAAGAGCCCACTTGTTGCAGTCGAAGCCCATTACGATAACGTCCTTGCCAACGCCGTGGGAGATGTTAGCCTTGTCGAGGGCTGCAACTGCGCCCTTTGCCATATCGTCGTTCTCGGCGTAGATAACGTTGAAGGAAGTGCCGCTGTCGATGATGGACTGAACGATCTGCTGTGCTGTTTCTGCGTTCCAGTCAGCGGTCTGCTGTGTAACGAGGTTCCAGCTGTCGTTCTCGGCTACCTTGGTGTCGAGGGCGCCGGTTCTGCCGACCTGTGCAGCGGAGCCCATCGTGCCCTGGATATGTACTATGTTGTACTCCGAAAGTCCCTGGGAAGCCAGCCAGTCAACTGCGGTCTGACCTTCCTTAGCCATGTCAGATACGATGGAAGCCTCGTACAGGCTTTCGTCAGCGTCGATGGTTCTGTCGAACAGGATAACCTTGATTCCCTGAGCCTGGGCGTCCTTGAGTACTGAATCCCAGCCGGAAGTACCAGCGGCGGAGATCAGCAGGTAGTCCACCTCGGACTGAATGAATGTCTGCGCTGCTGCGATCTGCTCGTCGTTCTTAAGGCTGTATGCAAAGGATGCGTCGTAGCCGTTCTCCTCTGTGAATGTAGCCTTCATGTCCTTATCGTTCGCTGTACGATAGCCGGACTCGTTGGGGTCGTTGTTGATTATTCCTACTTTAATGAGGTCTCCGCTTGCAGAACCAGAGCCAGATCCGCTGCTGCCGGATTCAGCAGTGCTGCCGCTGCCTGAGCTGCAGCCTGCAAATACGCTTGCAGTGAGTGCCAGACCGAGTACCGATGCGAGTATCTTCTTGATTTTCATAGCTTTTTCCCTCCGATAAAAAATGATCGTTATGGTTTTGTTTTGGAATGTTCAGAACAAATTTCCAGCATATTTGCTACAAATTTTATTTTTGTCTGCATTCCTGTTTGCTGTTCTTATTTTAGCACAAAGGCTCAATAAATGCAATGCATAAAATGTACATTCTTTTGGGAAAACTTTTGTGCATATATGACAAGTTACGTGTTCCTCTAACAAACAAATATGCCGCCGTACGAAAACATCTTGACAAATCAAGCACAAAGTTGTATCATATACGCAGATGGATTTGTATTCTGCTGGAGTTTGGATTTATACTTTATATTTATAGGGGCGATAATATATGACTAAATATGAAGCTGTCGCGCAGGCAATAAAAACTGATATTGAAAACGGCGTATATACCGAGGGTCAGGCGATACCTACCGAGGAGCTGCTCACAGCCCAGTATGACGTCAGCCGCCAGACGATACGCAAGGCGCTGGCGCTCCTGGTGGAAGACGATCTTATAATAAAGCGGCAGGGCAGCGGTTCAGTGGTGCGCCCGAAGCGGCTGAATCCGAGAACCGGAAAGATAGCGGTAGTTGCAACGTACATCAGTGACTACATTTTTCCGAGCCAGCTGCGGGCAGTGGACGAAGTGCTGTCCGAGAACAAGTACACCGCGGTTCTTTCCGCGACCCGCAACCGCGTCTGCAACGAGCGCGCTATTCTCGAAGAAATACTGAAAAATCCCGTTGACGGCATACTGATAGAGGGTACAAAATCCGCAATGCCGAACCCGAATTTCGATTTGTACGAAAAGCTTATAGGCATGGGTATCCCGGTAGTTTTTTTCAACGGATATTACCCGACCCTCAGCGGCACGTATTCCGTCTGCGCGGACAATCAGGCGGGCGGCGCCGAACTTGTGCGGCATCTTATTGACCGCGGCCACACGAAAATCGCAGGGTATTTCAAGAGCGATGATATCCAGGGCCATCAGCGGTATTCAGGCTTTATTTCGGAGCTGTTCCGCAGCGGACTGATAATCCCCGACGAGAACGTGTTCTGGTACACCACGGAGACAAAGGAAAAACTCTTCGATGATCCGGAGGAGGTACTAAAGCGCCTCGGCGATAACACGGCGGTCGTTTGCTATAACGACGAGGTGGCGTTCGGGCTTGTGAAATGCCTGCTTTCCGCCGGCAGACGCGTTCCGGAGGACGTTGCGGTAGTCAGCTTCGACAACAGCAATCTCAGCTGGATATCCCAGGTGCCGATAACCTCGCTTTCCTATGAGGACAGGAACATTGGCAGGATAGCCGCGCAGAAGCTAGTTGATATTCTGGACGGCAGGGATGTTTCTTCTGAAGTATTGCCGTGGACTTTTATCCAGAAAGAAAGCTCATAAATATTAAAACAGCGCCGGAATTATTCAGCGCTGTTTTTTTATAAATTGACGCAGCTCATGAGCCATTATTGTCCGCGTAAACCGCACAGAATAACAATGAGCCTGGCGGAGGAGATCCGGTAGCTGCGAAGCGAGGCAAAGCGGCTGAACAAGGAAAACAAGCAGCTCCAGGATGAGAGGGATTTCTCGAATGAAGCGGCAGCTTTTTTCGCCGCGAGCCGTCGGCATAACGCACAGACCTAAAAGCCTAATGGTATAACGAACGAGCTGTTTTACAGCCACGGCAGAAGAAGTACGGATTACACGACAGAACAGCTGAAAACAATGATATGGCGCTATTACATGAGTTGTTGGAATAATCGCCGGATATGCTCGTCCATTGCACTGCTGCTCAAAATTTTTAGCTATATTGACCATATCAGCTTTTGCGTTTTGCGTTGCAGACTACATCAAGCATTTCGGATAAACTGACGATACAAATGTTAAATTTCTGATATAACGCAAGTTAAGCAAATGATATAATAAAGGCAACAAAACGGAACACAGTTCCGGGCAACCGTAAATACCTGAAAGGAAGGATAATCATGAAAAAGTTAATCTCCGTTATTACCGCTGCTGCCGCAGTCGCAGCAATTTCCGCTACCGCTGGCGCTTACTCCATCAACAAGGACCTCGGCTTTGGCTGGAGCACAAGCGCGACCATCGGCGCTGAGGAATTCGCAAATGTTACCCCCGACACAACAGTCACCATCACCTACAACGTAAACGAGAGCCTCGCCGACATGGATGGTCAGAACTACTGGTGCATCAAGCCCATGGTGAACGACGCCGGCTGGCCTTTCATCAGCACACTTAACGGCGCAGTCCTTTCCGAGGGCGGCGACAGCTACGCGCTTGAGATGGACAGCGATTCTATGAGCTTCACTATCCCGGCTGACCAGCTTGAGCTTCTCCAGACTGCGGGCATGGCTGTTATGGGTCACGGCATTGAACTGCTTGAGATGACATTCTCCGATGAGCCTGTTGCAGCTCCCTCAGACAGCGCAGAAAACGCAGAAACTCCCGCCGAGGACGAAACTCCCGCAGAGGATTCCGCACCTGCTGAAACTCCCGCAGAGGATTCCGCACCTGCTGAAACTCCCGCAGAGGATTCCGCACCTGCTGAAACTCCCGCAGAAACCACCGCTCCCACAAAGGGCAATCCCGACACCGGAGTTTCCGGAATCGCAGCAGTAGCAGGCGCAGCGGTTATCGCAGCCGGCGTGCTTTTCACGACTAGAAGAAAGTAATTCCGTTTTCGAAAGGAATGAGCGTAATGAAAAACATCACACGATTCACAGCGGCGGCGCTTGCGATATGCTCCGTTCTCGCGGTTACTGGCTGCGACGAGCAGCAGGAGATGAGCAGCAGCGCTCCGACCTCCTCCAACTCTCCGGCGCAGGCGACTACCTCGGCTACCACGGCAACCATGAACAAGGATGACGCGGACAAGATCGCGGAAATCGACATCGGCGCTGAAAAGCTGGAAAACGGCGTTGTAAAGTTCCTCTCGTCATGGGATCTGAACCCTGCAGAGGGACAGCCGGTCGCTCCGGCACTGGAGATGTTCCAGAGCCAGTTCGGCGGCAGGATAGAGTACGTCAACACTCCCTGGGACAGCCGTTACGACAAGCTTGCGGTGCTGGTTCAGGCGGACGATTCCCCGGATATGTTCAGCGCAGGCGACATGGACGTGTTCCCCAAGGGCGCGATCAGCGGAATGTTCGACCCGCTCGATGATTACGTTGATTTCAGCAGCGAGCTGTGGGCGCCCATGAGCGAGGTAAACGAGCAGTTTGCGTTCAACGGAAGGCACTATGTAGGCGCTGTTGACGTAGAGGGCGACTGCGTGATGTTCTACAACAAGAACACTATCCGCGACAATTCCCTTGACGACCCGGCGGAGCTTCTCGCAGAGGGCAAGTGGACATGGGACACATTTTGGGAAATGATGACGAAATTCTGCGATGTTGACGCTGAAAAATACGCTACCGACGGCTGGTGGTTCGAGGGCGGATTTTCTCTGACAACAGGCGTTCCTTATGTCGGCATGAGCGACGGAAAAATCGTGCAGAACCTTGACAACGCACTGATTGAAAAGGCGCAGACATTCATGCTGAACATGAACACGAACAGTCTTCCGCTCCCGAAAGCGCAGTACAACTGGCAGGTTCAGCCGAAGCGCCTTGCAGACGGAAAGACCCTGTTCTATCCGGTAGGGCTGTACGCGATGTACCCCTACAACAACTATATTCAGGATTTCGCCGACAATCAGGAAGATGTAATGTTCGTCCCCATGCCTAAATGCCCCGAAGCCGACGAGTATTATCTACCGGCGAGAGTTTCCGGATTCTCCCTTATAAAGGGCGCAAAAAACCCCAAGGGCGTAGCCGCTTATCTCAACTGTGCAATGGCTACCCGCGACAGCGAGGCGGCTGTTGAAATCGGAAAGCGCCAGGCATTTGAGGAGTACAACTGGACGCAGGAGCAGTGGGATATGTACCGCCTTGTAAACCAGATGACCGCCGAGCACCCGGTAATCGAGATGTACAACGCCGTTACCTCCAACGTAGCTGACCTCGTCAACAACCCGATGAAGGAAGCCTACAACAGCGGCGCAAGCTGGACGCAGACCCGCGAAACTATCCGCGCGGCAGTCCAGGCGGAACTTGATTCGGCTAACGAAAAGCTTGCCGAAAAGAGCTGATGATCCATTCATAATAAAAGATGATCCATCCATAATAAAATAGGTTCAGAATGAGCCCGGTTAAATGCCGGGCTCATTCGCCTTTTCTGGGGAAACGCTGAATAAAACAAGGGAATGCCGTTCTTCCGCACATATTTCCACCGCATGGTGAGGAACAATGTTTACAGCCTGGCAAAGTTTCTCTGGAGCATAGATCTCCGACCGATAGCGGATAAGCTGACTAAGGATTACCTGGTCATATACGGCAGCAGAGACGCTATGGCGTGCTATGCTGGACTTGCGTCGTCCTCATTGTACAATCTGACGAAAAATCGAGTTTTGCCAATAAGCGAAGCGTACTATTGGCAAAACTGACTGGGCAATACAGCACGATCTTTGTGCTGTATTGCCCTAAATAACCCCTGACTGATATGGCCATGCGGCGTATATACACTAAAATTTCATTTAAATATAGTCCGGACTGCTTGCATTAGTGCGGAAAATGTGCTATAATGTAAAATGTATATCATTGTGCAAAACCACTATTTTTAAAGGAAATATTATGGATAATCAGGAAACAAATTTGATCTATGGCAAAAACGCCGTAACTGAGACCCTCAATTCGGGCAGGGAAATTGATACGGTCTACATTCAGAAGGGTGCGGCTCTTTCGAAGATAGTCGCCCTCGCCAAGAAAAACGGCGTGGTTATCAAGGAAGTCAGCGATGAGAGGCTCACCGCCATCTGCGGAACCCCCAAGCACGGCGGTACCGCTGCGGAACTCGCCGCCGCTTCCTACTCTACGGTGGAGGATATCCTCGCGAACGCTGTACAGCGCGGGAAGCCTCCGTTTATCATCATCGCCGATGAGATAGAGGATCCACACAACCTCGGCGCGATAATCCGTACCGCTGAGGCAGCCGGCGCTGACGGGCTGATAATCCCCAAGCGCCGCAGCGCCTCCCTGAACGCCACCGTATTCAAGACCTCCGCAGGGGCCGCTGCGTGGCTCAAGGTGGCAAGGGTCGCTAACCTCGTGGACACCATAAAGCGGCTCAAGGAAGCCGGCGTGTGGGTCTACGGCATGGAAGCCGACGGAACTCCCATCGCACAGGCTGACCTTTCCGGCGCGGTGGCTCTGGTGGTCGGAAGCGAGGGCTTCGGGCTGGGCAGGCTGGTTCGTGAGAACTGCGACATGACCCTTTCACTGCCGATGTTCGGAAAGGTCAACTCGCTCAACGCGTCGGTCTCCGCCGGAATAATCATGTATGAGGTTGTAAAGCACCGCGGCTGATACCGCCGGATCACAGGATTTAGGAGAGATATTGATGTCTGATAATTACAGCATTGACGATATTCTTGCAGAAATAGACAGAAAGCGCGGCGGAGGTTCCAAATCCACCGAGAGCGTTACCGAAATAATCTCAGAGACCGAACTCCACAGCGCCATGAACAGCACGTCGCATACGCGCATGCCATCCGCGGAGGAATCGGAGCCAGTTTCCGGGGACGAGGAAGCCCGGGAGCGCGCGGAAAGTATCCGCCGCGCCGCCGAAGCCAACCGCCGCAAGGCTGAGAACAAGCGGCGCGAACGCGAGGAGCGTCAGCAGGAGCAGAGAAGGCTTGAACAGGAGCGCGCCGAGCAGGAACAGCGCATGCAGTTCAGCGAGCCGGAAAAGCCGGCGGAACCGGAGCACAGCGGCTACACCTCCGAGCTTTCGTCGCCGACTGAGGCGGCAAAGCTGTTCGGGGAGCCGGAGCCTCCAAAGCCGGAGCGCGTCGTTCAGCCGGAGAGCGAGTATGTCCAGCCGTATGTGAAGCCGAAGGTTTCCGGCGGGGACGACGATATCGTGTTCCATACCAAGAGCGACCTCGTGACCTCAGAAACCATGCAGATGAAGAAGCTCCAGCGCATAAACGAGATCAACCGCGCCCTCCTCGAGGCGGACCGCGCCGCAGAGGAGCCGGAGGAGCTGCTGGATTCCCTCAATCCGATGGAATCCCGCGAGAAGGCGGTAGACGGGCTGAAAAACTCCGCGGAGCCGCAGGGCGACATCGGAGATACCCTGGCTGTCTCCGGGAACGACCTCAAGAAGATGTCCAGCGGCGAGGCCGAGCACGTCAAGGAGTATTCTCCGGTGACTTCCCGAAGGAAGGGCTCAAAGGCAGACGAGGTGCTGTTCACCCCAGGCGCGCAGAAGAAGTCGGACGCGGCAGGGGAGAAGGACCGCAGCAGCGAGGCTCTGGTGGCTTCCCTCAACAAGAAACTCAGGGAGCAGCGTGAGAAAGACCGCGCCGAGGAGCGGACTGTGACTATCACCGACCTCTCCGACCCGAGGAATCTCCCGCCGAGGGCGCTCAACATCGACTACGACAACAAGGTGATAGACACCAGCATACTGCCCAAGACCGACCCGGTGGCGGCGGTACGCGAGGCGGAGGCTCTTGCGGAGCGAAAGAAGCGCAAGATAGCGAACTTCATGCTCGCCGACATCGACGACGAGGTGGAGGACGCCGAGGAAAAGGAAGCAGAGGACGACGATTACGACGATGAGGACGACGAGGACGAGATCATCGACCTCGACGACGAGAACGTCATAACCGAGAGACTTGCGAGAGCTGGTAAGGGTCTTGCGGGCCGCCTGACGATCCTGGCTCTGCTGACCGCCGCTGCGGCTATCGCGGCAGTGTTCTATTTCTTCAAGATAGACAGTATACCTATACTGTCCGAGCTTATCAAGCCGGATATCTTCCTGTATGCTAATCTCACCATCGGCATACTCAGCTTCGGAGCATGCTCCAGCGTTATCACAAACGGATTTTCAAGGCTGTTCAAGGGTAAGCCGGACGGCGACACGCTGTGCGCGTTCGCGCATCTCGGAGCGCTCGGCGCTATCGTGATGTACCTCGCGGAGACCAACTACCTCGCAATGAACCGCTCGTTCTGCTACCTGCTGGTTTCCATGCTGGCGCTGTGCTTCAACACCGTTTCCAAGCTGTGCACAGTTCATGCGGCTAAGAACAACTTCCGGTTCATCTCCGGCGACACCGACAAGTACTTCGTCGAGTGCACCGACGGCGAGGACGCGGAACGTCTTGCAAGGGGCGCGGGTCACGGCATACCGGTCATCGCTTCCATGAGAAAGACCGAAATGCTCTGCGACTTCATCATCTCCACCTACTGCGAGGACGTTTCCGACCGCATTTCCCGCGTGCTTACCCCCATCATGATAGGAGTTTCCCTGGCTGCGGGCGCGCTCGGCTTCTTCGCTGAGACAGGAGTTACCTCTAATATAATGAACCAGTGGTCGTTTGCGGCTACTGTATTCTCCGCAGTGCTATGCGTGGGCGCTTCATTCACGGGCGCGCTCGTAGTTATGCTCCCGATGCTCAGCGCGTCACGAAAGACCAACGAGCGCCGCGCGGCTATCCTTGGCTACAGCGCGGTCGAGGATTTCAGCTCGGTTAATTCCGTGCTGGTCGAGGCTAAGACGCTGTTCCCGGCTGGCTCGGTTTCCATAAGGAACATCTGGGACTACAACAAGAACGGCAAGAACGGCTCTCAGCGCGTTACCATCGACGAGGCCATCATCTACGCCGCAAGCCTTGCGGTAAGCTCCGACAGCATACTCGCCGACCCGCTGTTCAACATGCTCAACTACAAGCCCGCCCTGCTCAAGAAGGTTTCCAACTGCGTTTATGAGAGCGGACTGGGAGTTTCCGGCTGGATAGGCAGCAGGCGCGTCCTGCTCGGCAGCAGGGATCATATGAAGTCCCACGGCATCACCGTTCCCGACAGCAAGAAGGAGACCGCGCTCAACAAGAAAAACGATGAGGTCATTTACCTTGCGGTCGCCGGAGAGGTCTGCATGCTGTTCTTCGTTACGCTCACCGCGAATCCGCAGGTGAAGCACCAGGTGCAGAAGCTCGCACGCAACGACGTCAGCCTTGTTGTCAAGACCGTTGACGGCGCGCTTACCGAGGGCGTTATCTCCGAAATGTTCGACATTTACGCAGATAACGTGCGTATCCTCCCGGCGGAGGCTCACGATACCTTCGACGAGCACACGAAGTACGCCGGAAAGGGAAGCGCCGCTGTATCCTGCGACGGTACGTTCTCTTCCCTCGCTTCCGCGATAAACGGCGCGAAGGCGCTCAGCGAGCGTATCAGGCTCGGCTGCATCATGGAGATATTCGGCATTGCGCTTGGCGTTCTTCTTGTGTTCATCTTTGCGATTTTCCGTAACTATTCTCTGCTGAACGGCTTCTGGATCGCTGGATACAATATAGTATGGCTGCTGCTTACAATGCTGGTGCAGTCCTTCAGGCGGATATAGCATGACCCTTGACGAGGAATATATGACCCAGGCTCTGGAGCGCGCCCGGCGCGCCGCAGAGCTTGGAGAGATACCGGTCGGGGCGATAGTCGTCGACCCTGACGGAAACATCATCGGCGAGGGCTGGAACCTCCGGGAGCATTTGCAGTCGCCTACGGCTCACGCGGAGATACTGGCGATAGAGCAGGCGGCGAAGCGCCTCGGAAGCTGGCGGCTCACGGGCTGCACGCTCTATGTTACGCTGGAGCCATGCCCGATGTGCGCCGGGGCTGTGATGAACTCCCGGCTGAAACGGCTGGTTTACGGCGCGTTCGACGATAAGAACGGTGCGTGCTCTTCCGTTGTGAACCTATTTGAGGAGCGGTTCACGCATATTCCGTTCGTCCGCAGCCGCATTCTTATGGAGCAGTGCGGCGGGGTGCTCACCGAGTTCTTCAGGGAACTCCGCATGTCCCAGAATGACGAATAAATCTACAATGAAAGAATGTCTGCATGAATAAGTACCAGAAGCTGGCAAGCAACACCTTTGTTCTGGCGCTGGGGCAGTTTGGCTCGAAGTTCCTCGTGTATGTCATGCTTCGTTTTTATACGAGCTGGCTCGGCGCGGACGGATTCGGCGATGTCAACAACATTATAAACGCCTCGGCACTGCTGATATCGGTGGTGACGCTCTCGATAAACGAGGGTGTGCTTCGCTATGCTCTGGACGATACCATAAGAAAGAAGAACCACGTCCTCTCGATAGGCATAAACGTGGCTCTGATCGGGCTGGTGATATTCGCGGCGTTCGTTCCTCTGATCGGAATGATCGACATGCTCAGCGGATATCAGTGGCTCATTTATATGTACGTTGCAACGGGAAGCATCAAGGGAATATGCGCCATCTACGTGCGGGCGCGGGGAAGAGTCGGGCTGTACGCTATCGACGGCACCCTTACCACCATCGTGGTTATCCTGCTGAATATCCTGCTCCTTGGCGTGCTCCATCTGGGAGTTGTGGGTTACGTGCTTTCCATTTCCCTCGGCGACATGATCTCCATCGTATTCCTGACCTGGAGAGCCGGACTGCTCAGGCAGTACAGACCTCTCGGCAACGACCGCGGGCTTGCAAAGGGCATGATACACTACAGCGTACCGCTCATGCCTACCGCAGTCATGTGGTGGATAATCAACGTTTCCGATACGTTCATGGTCACGGCTATCCACGGAAGCGCCGCAAACGGCGTCTACTCCTTCGCGTACAAGTTCCCGAACCTCGCCGCGCTGGTGGTCGGGATATTCTCACAGGCCTGGCATATGTCCGCGATAACCGAGCGGAACTCACGAAAGGTCAGCGAGTTCTACTCCAACGTGTTCAGCATGATGCAGACTATTATGTACATCACCGCGGCGGGTATCCTGCTGGTTCTGCGCCCGATAATAATGCCGTTCTTCGGCAGCAAGGAATTTGAAATGGCGTATATGTACGTTCCGTTCCTTGTGCTGGCGGTGGTGTTCCAGAGCTTCAACAACTTCCTCAGCTCCATCTACGAGGCGAAGAACAAGACCTCGCACTCCCTTGTCACAAGTATCATCGGAGCTGCTACCAACATCGGGCTGAACCTGGTTCTGCTCAACTCCCCGCTCGGCGTTATCGGAGCGGCTGTGGCTACGCTGGCGTGCTACCTTCTGGTGTACATCATTCGCGCTATTGATACGCGGCAGTTCCTTACCGTCAACGTTGACTACCTCAAAATGGCGATCAATATTATGCTTATATCAACCATGTCGGTGTGCATCATGACCCTTGACGAGGGTCTGCTGCTCAACGTCCTCAACTGCATTCTCTTTATTATCCTGTGCGCTATCAACTTCAAGACTGCGGCTCAGGCGGTGAAGCTGTTCATAAGGCGGCGAACCGGAAGGGGCGGAAATCCTGAGGACGGCGCCGAAAAGGCTGAGAAGTAAGAGCGGCTTTGAAACCGCAGACGAAAATCCGGTCTGCAGCAAATACAGACCGGAATCCTCCTATAACCAAAACTGACAGCCCGGAGGCTGTCAGCGTATGTATGAAATAAGGCTCACATGAGTTTGTTCAGGGTCTTTTCAGAGCTGTTCACTATTGACAGCAGCGCCGCAGCCTGCTTGGTGTATTCCTGCTCCAGCCGCGCTGTGGTTATCTTATCGTCCTCGGAGCCGCCGGAGATTCCCGCTGTTCTCGCGTGGATATCCTCGATGGCGAGCGCCGCGCTGGTAAGCCCTGCGACCTTCTCCTCGGGTACGCTGAACACATGCTCGTCGTTCGCTCTCCCTGCGCTGTGGACCATTCTGAAGCAGCGGTAGACCGCAAGCGATATGTAGGAGTACACGGCTTTGGAAAGCTCCGCGTTCTTCGCCTTGATAAGCAGTGAGAACAGTATCTCGATGGAGTTCGTCAGCAGCTTCTTCTGGAAGAATACCGACAGGCCGGAGGGCGTACCCTCGTATTTCTCGGCGTCGGTGCTCTCGGGAAGCTCCTGCTCTGAAATTGAAGCCCCGCTGCTCATAGGCGAGCGGCCGAGCAGGTAATCTACTGATACCTTATAATAGTCGGCAGCACGCACCAGGAAGTCAAGTCCGCATTCGCGCTTGCCGTTTTCGTAGTGCGACAGCAGCGCCTGGGTGACGTCAAGGTCGGCAGCCGCCTGTTTCTGGCTAAGACCCCGTTCTTTACGCAGAAGCGTCATGATACGGGGGAAGTCTTTATTCATACATTTTCTCCTTAGTGTTATTTTCCCCATGGTTACTTTATTTTATCTATAATACCATATTGTATATTATAAACTGGATATTCCGATTTGTAAAGTGTCATATTTCACAAAAATACGACAGCACCATAGGGCATTATCTATAACAGTTATGCGCTTTACGGCAGGTTTCGACACCTGTTTGGGGTTAGGACGCTGTATATTGTGACCGAAACTCCGGGTCAGCACAAGTCATGTTAAAAAGCACTCTATAATACGAAAGGTAATATGATCATGAAAAACTACTATTTGTATCTGATACGCCACGGAATCACAGAGGGAAATCTCGACGGAAAGTACATCGGTCAGACGGATCTCGCGCTCTGCCCACAGGGTGAGAAGCAGATCCAGCAGCTCGTCAAGGCGGGCGTCTACCCCTGTGTGGAGAAGGTGTACACCTCTCCGCTCAAGCGCTGCGTTGAGACTGCGCAGATCATCTATCCGGATATCCAGCTTTCCAAGGTGGACGAGATAGCCGAGATGGATTTCGGGCAGTTCGAGGGAAAGACCCAGAAGGAGCTTGAGAACCTTCCGGAATACACCGCGTGGCTCAAGGGAGGTCCGGAGGCATGTCCTCCCGATGGAGAAAAGTTCGGGGATTTCTCGCTGCGCTGCATAAGCGGGCTTGATATCATCTTCCGCGACATGATGAAGAAGGAGATAACCCGCGCGGCAATGGTAACGCACGGTGGAGTTATAACGAATCTGCTGGCGGGCTTCGGCCTGCCGAAGGGACACCCGGCGGATTACATGTGCGGCCCGGGCGAGGGCTTCGAGATACTTCTTTCCACATTCCTGTGGCAGAAGGGACCGGCGTTCGAGATAAGCGGCAGGCTGTTTTGACAAACACGACAACAGGGAGGAACTATGACAGTACAGGATCTGCAAACAAAGCTCTTTGAGCTGGATATTCCGCATTACTACTACAACATCTGCGGCAGCGGCGACGACGATGATCAGAGGATCTGCCTCATAAACGAGGGCGGCAAGTGGCTGGTGTACTACTGCGAGGACGGAGACCGCATGGAAGTCAGCGAATACGCCGACGAAGCTCAGGCGTGCGAGGACTGTCTCTGCCGCCTTTCGAACTGAGGGAAGCGCCATGAGATTTTTCAGGACTGCCGCGGCATTCCTGTGCGCGGCGGGAATTCTGCTTGCTTCCGCGTGCTCCGGCGGGCGCCGGGAGCCTAATTCTCCGCTGGAGGTGGATCTCACACCCGCCGCCGAGGAGGGGGCGGTCACGCCGCCGTTCTGGGTGGCGGAGGACGAACAGACCGGCGCGCAGGTGTTCCTGCTTGGGAGCATGCATGCGGGTACGGAGGACGCGGTATATCCGGAGTATGTGATGGAGGCGTACCGCAACAGCACCTACGCTGCGCCGGAGCTTGACACCGTTGCTTTCAGCGGCGACGGCAGGCTTGTTTCCGAGTGCGCTGGGTATCTCAGGCTCGACGGTACTACTGCGGCCGAGGTCATTCCGGAGCATGACGGGGTTGTGGAGTATTTCAGAAGCCTCGGGATCTACAATGAGTCGCTTGAGTACATGAAGCCGTTCTACTGGACGTCTGTTTTCAGCTCGGCAGTGCTGAATAAGACCGGGCTTCAGACGCAGTACGGCACGGAAACAACGTTTCTGGAGATGGCTCACAGGGAGCGCAAGGAGATCCGGGAGGTAGAGGGGGCTGCGGCTCAGTACAAGATGATGGGCAGAGTTCCGATGAGCGTTCAGCTTGGGCTGCTCAGCGAATGCTCCGATGATGAGAAGCTCCGGCAGCAGGCGGAGTCCACAATGGAGCTTTACAGCGCGTGGAGCAGCTTCGATGACGAGTATTTCCGCGGGCTGGAGGTCTACGACCCGGAGGAGGTCACGAACCCGGACGACTGGCAGACTTATTATAATATGATGTACGCCGACCGTCAGCGGGAAATGGCGGAGTTCGTTATAAACGCGCTCCGGAACGGAGATCTCGCGTTCGTATTTGTCGGAACCATGCATTTTTATGCGGAGCCGTCGATAATCGACCTTCTCGGCGAGGCGGGGTACACTGTGAACGCAGTACGCCCGGAGGTTTCTCAGAGCGCGGATACGGCGGCATAAATCCCGGGCGGGGAGAATATAATTCAGCAGAACACGGTAACGAGCCGAAAGGAGCCGCTATGAAAGGTCTGCTGAAACGCCGCGCAACAGCGGAGGAGAGCCGCGCAAGGGCATTTAAAAGGGAATACGACGATTTAAAGGACAGGCTGGACAGTATCCGCGCAAACTACGACAACGTGAGCGACGAGCCTTCCATCGACGCGCTGATATACGAGGAAAACGCGGTGCTGTGCCGGTTGTCCGCGCTTTATCGCAGGGCAAGGGAGAATGGTATACGGCTGGAATTTCCGGACAGGTATCCCATTAAATAGCCGGCGCAAAAAAAGTATTCGAAAAAAATTGAGTTTTTTTGAAAAAAGCTATTGACAAATTGGCTTGCCTGTGATATAATAACATAGTCGTTGAGAGACAGGAACTCAAAAGAAAGAAATGCACTGAGTTATCAGGGTTTCCGGAGAGTTCAGAGATCTCGGCGGGTATATATGCGGGTGTGCTGGAACTGGCAGACAGGCACGTTTGAGGTGCGTGTGTTGTATGACATACGGGTTCAAGTCCCGTCACCCGCACCAAATAAAAAACCGTCCATTGGGCGGTTTTTTATTTTATACGGAAGTTTTTACGGGGCGGGTTCAGGCTGATGAATGATATTGCCAATATAACTACAGATAAGCGTTGACGCCCACCTCTACGGAGATACGCAGTACTGCACCGGAAGCCAGACTGCAAATGTGCTGTTCCCGGAGTTCAACTACAACCGCCACAGCACCACACTTTACAACCGCCTGCTTGAAAAATCGGGCGGCAGTTTTGTTTTCAAGAAGAATAAATATTCGACTTACAATGACCGGGTTCATTTTACGCCGATTTGGTTTCCGGACAGGAAAAACTACACCGTATATGTCGAGATTTTCGACGTGTGGTGTCCGGCTGGTCAGCTTTCGGTAAGGCTTACAGACCAGATATTCATTAATGGCAGCGTTTATGACGACTGGCACATCGCGCCGACAAAGCCGTAGATGTGGCATAAAAAAAGCAGGAGCTGAAACAACTCCTGCTTTTCTCTATGATCAGTTCCCTATAAGGCTCATTATCGGATCGGCTCCAAGATGGTCACGGACGATAGCATAACCCATGTATGCGATATAAAGGAAAACAAGTATTCCTCCCTCAACACGGGTGATTTTTTTCTGAGTAAGGCAGAATATGTATGCCAGCAGACATATTACGATGTAAATTCCGAAATCCACAAGAGTATTGCTGAGGTCTGCTCCGGTGATAGTGATAGGAGAAATAACCCCGGAAACGCCGAGAATACACAGGATATTCAGAATATTTGATCCGATGACATTGCCGATTGCCATATCGTTTTCGCCCTTTTTGCAGGCGGAGATCGACGTGACAAGTTCGGGAAGAGAGGTCCCGACAGCGCATATCGTAAGACCGACAAGACTTTCGCTCATGCCCACGGCTTTTCCAAGCAGAGAAGCATGGTCTACAACCATGTCGCCTCCCAGAACTATCGCGCCTGCTCCGCAGATTATAAAGAGCGCACACTTCCACCAGATAAATGGCTTCTCAGAGCTTTGTTCCTCGGAGGTCTGACGGTTTTTCATTGCTGCTATGACAGTCCATGTCAGATAACCAGCCATAAGCACTACAAGTAATATTGCTTCAAAAATAGTGATCTCTCCGGAAGCTCCGAAGAATATAAGCATTACAAAAAACAGCACGGATGTGAATATCGAAACCGGATAATCTCGATGAAGTATGTCTTTTGTAACTCCAAGGGGTATTACCAGCGCACATACTCCGAGCACGCCAAGAAGATTGAAGATATTCGATCCCACTACGTTGCTGACAGCCATTGAATTCTGCCCGCCCAGCGAAGCTGAAATGCTGACCGCAAGCTCCGGTGCGCTCGTTCCAAGCGCGACTATTGTAAGACCGACCACAAGAGAGGGGATCCTTAGTTTCCTTGCAAGAGAAGAAGCTCCCTCTACGAAAAAATCAGCGCCTTTTATCAGCAGGACAAACCCTGCGAGAAGCAGCACTATGTCAATGACGATGTTCATATGTGACCTCCATATAAAATAAATACATCATTATTATAGCTGTATTCCTGTGTGTTGTCAATATCAAATGCCTTACGAGGAGGTTTGACGACGAAGATGGCGCGCACTGCGCGTTTTCGCTCACATGAGGTTTTTAGAGGTGACCATTTGGTATTAAACCAATATCTTTTTGTACATTTAAGGAAAATGGTTACAAGTCAATTTCACAGAGAGTAAGATATGAAAAAAAGCAAATACTACCGAATACCTGTCTGCATTTTCATTTTTGTGGTCGGGAGCATAACCGCCCTGATGTTTGCCAGCGTGCTAAACGATGTCCTTACGACCGGAAGCATTTCAACGGATTTGACGGATTTCTCAACAACAATTTCCGGTGTATTCGGCGGAGAAAAGCCGAGAAAGCTGTATCTTCTGCTGGAGGCTCTGGTGGTGCTGCTCTGCGTGGTGTATTATGTCTGCGCTGAACGGACGTATCAGACCGACACATACAAGGTCACGGACAACATCTCTGTCCCGGTTCCAAGCGGTCAGGGACAGCATGGAACGGCATGGTTCATGTCTGATAAGATAAAGCGAATGGCGTTTGACTATATCAGAATTTCCAAATCCGACCCGCTTATTTCCTGGCTCGGTTCAATCGGCGAAAACCGATACAGAGCCATCGAAAACGGAGAAGAATTCAATCCGCCCAAAGCGGACCAGACGCTCACGGACAGCGCCGGAATAGTCCTTGCAAGAGAAATGTCCCGCGGAACGGAGCGCGCTTCTGACAAGCTGTCAATTACGCTGGAAACCGTTGATTCGGATATCTGGGAGGACATTTTCGGAATTGACGAGGAACTGAAACAGTACGTCGAGCAGTCCCGAGCTTGCGCCCGGAGGAAACGGAATTCTTTCGCAGTGCAGTGAGATTTCGGAGCTTCACCAGTACACCTACGGCACAAAGGACATGGGAGTTCCCGAAAAAGGAATTACGCTGGCGATGAAAGAGAAAACCGCAGTCCATGCAAATCTGCTGGACTGCGGCGATTGTATTCAGGATATCTATGTGTATGATGTCTGGAACTTGGACGAGCAGGATGTTGCCAACGACGCCAATTCCAAAGTGTTCAACCGGAGCGCCGTCACGCTGGCGTACATCATCGACACCGCCCAGTTTGAAGCGGACTACGGATTTCCGTTCCCGTCCATTGACGGTGTTTCAAATAACGGAATGATAACGCTTTTTCTGGAGTTCACCTGCCTCAGCGAGGTGGAATTTGAGGACGCTGATATCGGAAGTTCGCTTGATTTCGGGGATATAATCGTGGGGTACTCCCATGACGGATATGATTCCGGGCTTTGGCGGCACAGTCTGAACCGTGACGAGTGCGTTCCGCATGTCGGCGTTAAGACCTACTTCATGTCCGGGGAGGTCTCAGCCCGAACCGCCGCAGGGTACGCATTACTACTGCGGTCCAAGCGCGAAGAATATCGGTGCTGCGGCTAATCCGCGGCTTTGGTTCAAGGGTTTCCGCACGGGTATGAGCGAGGAGTTGTTCGGGACTATTCGGGCGGTTGGAGAGTAAGCGATAAATGGGAATTTGTATTATTTCGCTATTAAGTATGTTACTATACCTACTCGATTTTTATCACATTCCACCGCACGAGATAGTATTTCTGTATTATCTTCATAAATATCATAGTACTCAACGATCCATCTGCCGCTGCCATCATTTTTTGGAAACGATTTAGTAGCGTATGTCTTCCGCTTTGATTTGTCATAGGAACTGTCTTCAAATAATATTGTCTTATCTTCCATTCATTCACCCCCGCTAAATTTCGATTTGTCGATGAGATTATTATACCACGAACACCCACTTAAGTCAAGCAACCCACGCTGAAAAGCGAATAACCACCAGAAAGGACACCTACCATTATAAACCCATTACTCATAACCAGAAAAGAAAACGCCGGAATCCTCCGCAGAATATGCTCCGAGCTGAACGCTATTCCCCGCGAGATGATAGGCGAGGACTGGTCGCTTGCAGTATTTCTGAAACGTGACCTAAAGACGTAGCTGTCGTGGGAGCGCAGGGCAGAATAGGAGCAACGACCTTTGCTGGATCAGGCATTATTGAATCCTTTTTGAAAATGCTTGACCCAGTAATAGCCGCCACGCATTGGATACTTACAGCCATTGTGATTTTAAGTATTGGTCGCCTCTAAAAACCTTGTAAAAACGAAACGTCAAGTTTAATTGTTCAAAATTAAAATATATAATGCTTTTGTTCCATGTTGGAAGGAAACAGTTGACAAAGTCTGCGATTTGGTGTATAATTTACTAGTAATATTCCTGCTGCGTTTTATGACAAGGCAGAAGCAGAAAAAGAGCAATTGAATGACAGCCTGTCTGAAAATGGCAGGCGCAGATATGGAGGTAATGATTTGAAAACAGTACTTAAACGTGCGCTGTGCGGAATAACGGCGTTCGTTGTTGCAGCAGGCGCTATGTCGTACTTCCCGGCGGATACTTTTCCGGGGATCGCGCGCGGAGTGACTGCATATGCAGAAAACGAAACATGGCGCATCACTATCACAGCGGATAACTTAGCAGACATCAGCGGCGACGGCAGTGAAGGATCTCCTTATGAGATAACCACTGCAGCAGAGCTGCTTGCGGTCATGGAAGCTCGCCGCACGATTTATGCAATACTAAATGATGACATCGTCATCAACAAGGATCTTCTGAAAAGAATTGATAAAGAAAGCGGCGAACCCTCGGACACTTCAGACAGCATCGTTTGCTGGCCGCCGATACCAGATGGTTGGTGCATCAACCTTGATGGCAAAAATCACACGATCAGCGGTCTTTACATCAATGAGAGCGGGAAGGCAGGCTTGTATGCTTCTTTGGGAGCAGGCAGCTTTAAAAACCTGACCATCACCGACAGCTTCGTTAAGGGCGGAGATAACGTCGGCGTGCTTATAGGCGACAGCTCATATTCTACCGACAGCCTGTCTGCCGATAATGTAAAGATTGAAAATACTATCGTGCGTGGAAATAATTGCGTTGGTGGTTTGTTCGGCAGTTTAGAGACTACAACGGATAAAACGAAATATACCATAACAAGTTGTACTGTCGGACCGAATGTGACCGTCACCGGCACGGGCAGCAAAATCGGCGGTATCGCAGGCAAATGCAGAGGCACTATAACAAATTGTACTGTCGGGTCGAAAGTGACCGTCACCGGCACCGGCACCGACACGGGCAACAGAGTCGGCGGTATCGCAGGCAAATTTAGAGGAACTATCCTTTACAGTTCCAGCGCAGCGACTGTCACCGGAAAGAATTACGTCGGCGGCGTAGTCGGTTATGCAGGCGGCAACGCTGAAAAGATCTGGTATTGCCATAACGATGGTACTGTTAAAGGCGTAGAGAGCGTCGGCGGTGTTCTGGGATATGGAGATGGAGGAAATGAAAACCCCATCAGATATATCTACAACACAGGCGATGTTTCCGGCGATAACGATGTTGCGGGTCTTGTCGGGACCGCAAGAATCAGCCCCAAATATTCCTACAACATAGGAAACGTCGCATATAATGATGGCAGTATTGCTCCGCAGCTGATGAACTATTCTTCATATTTTGCCCCGAAGCGTTACCTGTTCTATCCTGAGAATACTGTTCCGTACAGCGAAAGCGGCAAAAAGGGACAAACAACTACCAACGAATCGAATGAAACTGTAATCGCCTTTAAAATGGATCAGGTGGCTTCCGGCGAACTTGCGTGGAAGCTGAACCTGAAAAGCGATAAATCCGAAGAGAACGGTTATGCCAACTGCTGGGTGCAGAACCTTGGCATTGATGAATGCCCCACTTTCGGCGATGCCAGGTATGTGGTTTATCCCTCTAAAAACGGCTATCACAACCATGGAAGCGCAGACCAGATCGACTGCGACGACTGCCGCGGAGTTGCGTGGGATCCTTATTATCCCGTTTCCAGAAACTATTCTGGTACTCCTCATTATGAAATAACCAACTACCACGAGCTTCTCGGACTGGCAAAACTGGTCAACGAAAAAAATGAGACTATAACAGCCTCCCTCATGAACGACATAGTTTTCAATGAAAATCTTCTGGACGCAAGTGGAAACGTCCAGGTAGCTGATCCTATAAAGTGGACGCCTATCGGCACGGAAAAATATTATTTCAACGGCATTTTCAACGGCAACGGTCATACGATTTCCGGTCTGTACGTTGACAGCGGGGATTATGCGGGTCTGTTCGGAAAAGCGCAGGGCGCTCCTACGATAAAAGGCGTAGGCGTTGTTGACAGCTATTTCAAGGGGGCAAAATACGTTGGCGGAATCGCGGGCGCGTATATCGACGTAAACGGCATAGAATTCGACTGTATGGCAGGCTGCTTCACTTACAACGTCAAACTGGAGGGAACCGAAAGCACAACTAAGATAGGTCAGTTCATCGGCGACATCAGTGGTAAAGGCAATGCAAAGCTGAACAGCAACTACTGCCTTGCAGAAAAAGAGGAACCCCTGCCCGGTATCAACTGCTCCACAATGACCGCAGAGGATTTTGAAAGCGGCAAGGTCGCTTACTTGATGAATAAGTATTTTACCGACAAGGGAAATGGTGACGTATGGGGACAGGTGGTAGCCAACAACGAAAACGTACCCGTTGATCTTTTCCCCACAGCATACAAGATAATCGGCAATGGCGGCAGCAATGAAGTGATAAACTGTGCTGGACAGTATCACAATCATCTGGGCTCGGCAACATGCCCGATATGCCAAACTGTTAATCCGCAGGAGCCTGCGCAGGATAACGGCGTATATCAGATAGGCACCCCCAGCGAACTGCTGTGGCTTGCCGACCATGTAAACGGGGTCAGTGGTAATCAGAAAGCAGTCCTCACCAACGATATCGACATGACCGGTGTTAAATGGACGCCTATCGGAACTAAGGATAAAGCATTTGAATGGGGCGAGTTCGACGGCCAGGGTCACTTTATTACGAACCTGACTGTAAACGACTCCTCTCTGGAATATGCCGGGCTTTTCGGCTATGTAACTGACCACGCTACAATAAAGAACCTCGGCGTTTTCGGAGAGTTCAGCGGCGGTGAATACGTCGGCGGTATCGCGGGTTACTCAGAAAACAGCGAGATTACCAACTGCTTTTTCATAGGAACAGTATCCGGAACATATACCAACGGAATAGCCAACGAAGACATCATCGGAGGCACCGTCAAAAATTGCTATTTCCAGAGCGATTCTACAGACATAAACGCCAGAACCGAGAAGCAGTTCAAGAGCGGCGAGGTTGCCGAACTGCTGAATATGCTGCCAAATGGCGGTACACAGGAAGTCTGGGGTCAGACTATCGGAGCCGACGCTTATCCCTGTGCGCTGACTTCCGACAACAAGGTCATCAGGGATTACACTAACCTCGGCTGGCATAACCATACCAACGGAACAACTGAAGATAACTGCCCAAACTGCGTTAAAACGCCAAAGCAGGAAAACGGCGTATATCAGATAAGCACGATACAAGAGCTTTACTGGTTCTCAGCCTATGTAAATAACACTGACAGCAGTATTAAGGCTGAACTCGCGAACAACATCACCGTGAACGAGGACATCAGCGCACAGAATCGCATTATCTGGACTCCGGCGGGAACCATCTCCAAGCCGTTCACAGGCACATTTGACGGCAAGGGACATATCATCAGCGGTCTTGTGAAAGAAAACTCCACAGAGCCGGTTGAACGGCTGTGATTTCAGCGGTAACAAATCCGCCGCGGTAATGTGCGGCTTCGTCGGCACAAACGGCGTTACATTCAATTTCTGCGGCAGCTATGAAAACAAGCTGACGGGAACTGACACTGCGGGCTTCGCAGGCATCTCCGCCGGAAAGGTAACTCTGGACCGCTGCTATACCGCTGACAGAGATAAGTTCTCCGATGGTAACAACAGAGTTTCCGTTTCTTATGCGATCAGCGGCAATGCTGCCGATGACGCAATGACAGAGGCGCAGTTCAAAAGCGGCGAGCTTACCTATGCGCTAAACAACGGCCTGGATAAAGCAGTGTGGTTCCAGACCATCAATACGCAGGCTTACCCGCAGTTCAGCGGTGATACGGTCTACAAGACTTCCCCCTGCGTAAGCTACACCAATGACAGCGCCAAAACCAATAAGCCTCATGTCATCGGTGATGACGATAAATGCAAGGTGTGTGGAGAACGTGGCATTCCCAAAAAGAACAGCAATGGTCAGTATGAATTGTCCTCTAAACTGCATATGCTGTGGTTTGCGAAGAACTTCAGTAGCGGAGAAGACAGCGCAGTCCTGATGGATAATATCGACATGAAGGACGCAGAGTGGACTCCCATCGGCACAGCGGATAAACCGTTCAGCGGAAATTTTGACGGCAATGGTCATACGATATCCGGGCTGAATTATTCCGGCGAGTATGCCGGACTGTTCGGCTATATGAACAATGGCACGATAAGCAACATCAAGCTGGCTGATTCCTCCTTCGCAAACGGTACTGCAAGCGGAGGCATCTGTGCAGTCAACAACGGCGGAACTATCGAAAACAGCGCTGTGGATAACGTCGCTGTAAGCGGCAGAACCGCAGGCGGTATCTGCGGTCAGAACTCCGGAACGATCACGGACTGCTTCTTTTCCGGCAATGTGTCTTCTGACGGAAAATCCGGCGGTATCTGCGGTTCTAACAGCGGCACTATAAAGAGCACTGTTTCCCTGTACGCCGGCACCGCTGTCGGCGAAAACACAAACGGCGATATTGAGAATTGCTTTTACAACAGCGATATTGCCGGAAGACAGAAATTCGGCAGCGGTCTTGAAACCACAGATCTGACCGATCCGGGCATTTTAAAAAAGCTCGGAAACAGCTGGAGCAAGGCAGTTAACACCACGACCGTTCTTTTCTATCCGGAGCTTACTGTCTTCAAAACGGACAAATACAGTGTCAGGGTAAAATACCGGCTGACGCTTGAAAACACCGACAAGGCACCGGCTTATAAGGATACGCTGCACTTCGTGTTCGATGTTCAGTCTGCTCCGGAAAACAGCAAGAAATGGAACAGCATAGTCGCAAACCTCGCATACAACAACGTAAGGCAGCAGGACTTTGAACTGAGCCTTGACGGAGTAAAGCTTGAGATCGACGCCGCACCGGTCGTCGGAAACAGGCTCAATCTCATGCTGGACGGCGGGAAGATTGGCGTACTCTATATGGATAAGACGTTAAAGGTCAGGATAGAGATAACTTATCCTCTGAATGCAGGGAAGCATACCATATCTGTCAAGTACGTCGGAAGCGGTTTTGACTACCTCGCCGGAGAGTCGGCAGAATGCGCTTTTACTATCTCAAAGGCGATTATCACAGATCCCGAGGCTTCTGTTGAGTACGGAAAGGCGCTTAAGGACGCAGAACTGACCGAGGGCTGGGAATGGACGAACAGCAGTGCTGTCCCCAATTCTAAAAGCAGAAAATTCAAGGCGGTCATGACCGTTGATGATGAAAACTACGACCTTTCGGGCATAAAAGGGCTTAATGGCAATAAACTCACACGGGAAGTAGAGGTATCGTTCAAAAAGGCAGTTCCCGCTGTGACAGTCACTACTGATCCGTTCTCCGCACTGCCGGGCACAAAGATAACCGTAAGCGTTTCAGCGGTTAACCCCAACAATGCAAAGTTCAGCGATGTTCCCGCTGCGGAACTGTTCTACACGGCAGGCGGAACTGGAACAGCCATTACCGGCGGCAGCTTCGTTATCCCGGATGGTCTGGAAGAGGAAACCGTTATCACCGTTACCGCAAAGACGGAGGAAAACGAGTTTTACAAGGCAGGCAATGGTTCCGCCGAGGTCATAGTATCCGCCCACAAATGGTCAAGGGAATGGAAAACTGACAAGGACGGACACTGGCGTGAATGCACAGACTGCGGCATTGCAGGCGAAAAGTCTGCGCACATTTCAGGAGGCGCAGCTACCGAAACAACGGCAGAGAAATGCACGGTATGCGGTTATGTGATAACTCCTGCGCTCAAGGTGGTTGAGGCTCCGGTCATTACACCGGACGGCGGAAGCTTTACCGGTTCGCAGACTGTCACGATAACCTGCGCCACCGATGGCGCTGCGATCCATTATACCACCGATGGTACAGAACCTACTGCTTGCTCCACAAAATACAGCGGCGGGTTCACGATAACGGCAACAACAACGATAAAGGCAGTTGCTTTTGTCGGAGAAGCTAAAAGCTCCGTTACTTCGGCTGCATTCACGCGTAAGGCTCAGTCCGGTGGTTCAGGCGGTTCAGGAGGTTCAGGCGGTTCTGTCAGACCGACAAGGCCGGATATAGAACCCCGACCTTCTATCGATGGTAAATCGATGAGCTGGGCGGAAATATCTGTCGAACTTGCTAAGCGTCAGGACGGCAGCACGGTAAAAATCATGCTCAACGGCGCATATGAAGTTCCGGCTGACGTCATCAGAGTTATCGCAGGAAAGAAACTCCATATAGAGTTCGTTGCGGACAGCTTAAAGAGCTGGCTGACAGACGGCGCTAAGATAAGCGCAGTTACTGCGGCAGATCTTTCGGTCATCCCGGGCAGCGCCGACAGAAGCGCACTGCGCGGCATATCTGGCGCCGATCTCAGGGTATCCGGCACAAAAATCCCGGCAGACCTGAAGCTCAGCTTCCGTAAGGAGTTCGCGGGTCAGTTTGCTAACGTATATAAGCCGGCGAACGGAAAGCTGGTATTCCATGGCTGCGCAAAGCTCGGCGCGGACGGCGCTGCGATTATTCCGGGTGCTGATTCTGCAGGCGAGTATGTTGTAATGGTGTGCGAATTCAGCGATATGCCCGGCGATATCAATAACGACGGCGTGCTGAACGCCCTTGACGCGTCGGCTGTGCTGAAATGCGTCGTTGGAATATCCCAGGGGGCAAATCCTCTTATGGGCGACTTCAACAAGGATGGTACTGTAAACGCTATTGACGCGTCAGATATTCTCAAGTGGATCATAAGATCCTGATGGATATTCAGCAGCCGGAATGTATTTTATGATATGTTCCGGCTGTTTTTTATTGCGGTCACCTCTAAAAACTTTGTTTGAGTGAAAATGTGTATAGCACACCGACTGCTTCTTTCAACGAGCGAAATTTCTGATGCGACGGCGTCCATGCCGTCGCCCGGTTATTTCGCTC
>QWCY01001043.1_pt1 | contig 56930 bp, 50 predicted proteins | sample 1972631 | NCBI WGS metagenome assembly QWCY01 (sample SAMN09866696, study PRJNA288562) | Human gut metagenome isolate pre1_stool, whole genome shotgun sequencing... | isolation source: gut | host: Homo sapiens | place: USA: California
TTGGGATGATTTGAAAGAACTTAATCAAGAGATTTATATACTTCAGCTATGCAATAAAGAGGGTATTCCTTTTAAGACTATCAAGTATCTGAAAGGGCAGTGAGGTGAATCTGTTTGTAAGTCTCGATGGTAGAGTGGTCTATATATCAAACGGGAATTATCCAGGATCTAGGATAATTCCCGTTACATTTTGACTATATGGTTACACTTTTAGAATTTATATCCGTAACCCAGCATGATTACTACGTTATCATCTTTGGCAAACATAAATTTGGCTTCGGCATTCAAATAACTGTGTTCGGAAAGTGGAAGAGTGATTCCTCCTCCCAGATTGAAAGCAAATTTAGTAGAGTTGCTTCGATCTATTTCAATCTCTTTCCCTTCTATTTCAACACTGTTTTTTCCATAAAAGTTGTTTTGCATACCGATACCGGCGAGGGGATAAACGGAAAATCCCTGGCCATCTTCTTTAAAGTTAAATACATAATGGAAATTTACGTTTACATCCAATCCGGTGACTTTATCCTTAGGAAAGAAAAAGGTTACATCCGGTGCAATTCGAAGTTTATTGGCTATTGCATAACGCCCTTGTACACCTAAACCGAATCTCTCATAGTTGGTCTGATAACCAATATTCCCTAATAGAGAACCTTCACCTTTAACAGTTTGAGCATTCATACCCATTGATGCCAATGCAATCATGGCCGATAAAAATAATTTTTTCATAATTAAGGCATTTAGTTAATAAAATGTTTCCTAAAAAAGAGAATAATCCCTTTTAATAAAAAAAACAACTGTTTAGTTGTATTTGTTTGCTATATATTGTTACATAAACAAATGGGATAAAGTTAATGTATCAATGTTTTTCTTCAATTTTTTATAAAATAAAAAATGATGTTAATTCTGTTTTTATACCTCGAACTATTTTTTTTTATGCTGTGTTTTTTTCATATAACAGGAACAAAAGTTACATTGCGAATTACATGCTTGTATAAGAATAGGAATGGTATAGTGTGTTGAACAACTGCAACAAATTGAGTCTGTATTGGTCTGTAAAGACTAAACTTTTAATTGTATTATTATTAAAATCTACAGCCATGAAAAGTGTAAGCCGTGATTTATGGATCAGATTAATAATTAGCTCTATTATTGGGACAATTATTTATTGTTTTTCAAGTAAACGAAAACGAGTAGGCTGATAGGGGAACGAAAGGTAATTATATGTAATTGAAAATTCTTGCATACAATATAATTTGTAATGATATATTTTCATGTGTGGTTGCCCTGTAAGATTAAGAAATTTGAAAAAATGTGAAGCTATAAGTGCTGGCGGGATAGCTTTTATCCTATTTTGGGATACTGTAAGTAATTTGAGCAAATGAAAATCTGTTCTCTGATGAGTATTGTATTCCTTCCTTTTCTTATTCTTTATATTTGAAATATGCAAATGATATATATATCTGATATATTTACATGTAAATACTAAAATGAGTGTTTAATTTTAAAAAGATAATTTATGTATTTTCTTTGGTACATTATTATTGGGATTGTTGCCGGATTTATTGCCGGTAAACTCATGAGGGGTGGCGGTTTCGGACTCTTCATCAATTTGTTAGTGGGTATCATTGGTGGTGTACTGGGAGGCTGGGTATTCGGTCTATTGGGAGTCGCTACGACTGGCCTGTTGGGGAGCTTAATTACTTCCGTTGTAGGGGCGGTTGTGTTGCTATGGATAGTTTCTTTATTTACTGGTAGGAAAAAAACTGAACTTTAATTTTTTAACCATTTAAAACCAACTTAATTATGGAAAATAAGAATTCTAATTTTTGGATTGGTCTGGGAATAGGATCGGTCATTGGTGCGATTGTTTATCGTTTTTCACGCACTTCAAAAGCAAAAAGGTTGAAGAGAAAAGTATGTGATACCTTTCATAAAATAGGTGGACAGGCAGAAGACATATTAGATCTTGGAAAAGAAAAGGTTTTGGATACCGGAGTTGCTGTCGCTGATAAAGTTGCCGATAAGACATTGGATCTTGCTGAAAAGGCGGATGATCTCAAAAATAAAATGCACACCAAAGCTGCCGAGGCGAAAAAATAAGTCGAAGTCTGGTGTGTCAGCCGGTTGAACATCTTTAAGTGTTTCCGGTGTAACCTAAATTATTAACTAAAAACTTTTGAGTTATGAATAAGAAAACTGAAAAGAAACAGGAAGCGGTAAAGAGCACGAAGAAGGCTGCTCAGACCAAAGAATGCAAGTCTTCAACTTCATGTAAAAAAGCTGAAAAGAAATAAGCATTCGAGATTATGAAGATTATGTTATCCTTCAGACAGAAGCCTGTCTGAAGGATATACGGGATTATTTTTACAAATGGTTATAGATAATGGGCTTTGCTCAAATTGAAACCTTATTTATGTTAATTAAAATAGGAAATATATGAAAAAAATATTAGTTGCTGTTCTGGTATTTACAGCTATATTATCTCTCACATCCTGTCGTAACAAAAAAGAACAGGATAAAATGCAACAACAGGTTGAAAAAGTGAAAGAAAATGTTAATGATGCAGCAGATAAAGTATCTGACAAAGTTGAAGACGGTGCTGATGCCGTAAAAGATGCTTGGAAAGATACAAAGCAGGATGTTAAAAAGGGTGCGGAAAAAGCTAAGAAAGAAATAAAGGAAGGATATAACGAAGTAAAAAAGGAAGCAAGTAAAAAACTTGATTGATTTTTCATTTGGATATCATTCTGTGAATAGTAATGTGTTATATATAAATAAGTTATGATTGGATTTGTTATATGGGCTGTCGGTCTGGTGCTGACAATTAAAGCCGCTTTGGAAATATGGCGTATTCATGCGCCGGCAGAAAAAAGATTAATTGCTATAATCTTGATTGTTCTTACCAGCTGGATAGGATTACTATTCTATTATTTTTATGGTAAATCTCGAATGTCACGGTGGCTGGGTACCGGAGTAGAAAAGTATTGATAATTTTGGAATCCGGATTTTACCTGACAGAAATATCCCAAAACTGATGAAGATTTATGACTCATTTTTTGTTTTGGGATATTTATAATGCAATCATACGAATATGGAAATGTTACATTGAACTGATTTAGTCTTTTAGTTTATATAATAAGAAGTATATCTATGTTTTCATTCGAGTGATACACATTTCTTCCGTTATATTTGCTTTCAAAAATGGCAAGCTTTGAGGACGTTTCCGGGATCTTATGATTATGAAGTCAGATTGATCTGGGATTATTCAGGTGATTGTCCTTGTGGCTGTATATTTTCTTCCATTGTTTTACAAGCACCGTTAAAGAGTGCTTTCGGTTCTATTTCTAACTTGCAAGTGTAAATATCTCCTTTCATTGAACATCCTGACTTCAACACTAATTCCTCTTCCGTATGTATATCTCCTTTCAGGATACCATGTAATATTGCAGAAACAGAGGTTACATTTCCTATGATTGTTCCTTGTGGCCCCAATATCATGGTTTTATGACAGGAAACATTTCCTTCTATAGTACCATCTACTCTTAAACTTCCCTCTACATCAACTGTTCCTTTTATAACTGTCCCCATAGCTATAGTTGTCAGTTTCAGGGGTTCAGACTGTATTTGGGAATTTCTTTCATCTTTCTTTTTTCCAAACATGACGATTTTATATTAATGTTTATGCTATATATTGTTTATTTGCTTAAATATCGAATGATATTGCAAAAATAGTAAAATAATAAATATTAATATTATTTTTATTTGGAATGTGTAGGGATATATTGAAGAGTATTTATGTTTTGATTGATAATATTTCAATTGGAAAAGATTTTTAGCCCTTTTAAAATTACCAGGTATTTGAAAGGGCAGTGGTATGAATCTGTTTGTAGGTCTGTGAATATGTAATTATGATAAATGATGTGTAAAGATTACATTCGTTTGATAATAAAGGTATTAAATTGTTGATAACTTTGGCATCCACTTGTTGATAACATTGTTCATAACTTTGTGGATTAAGAGTGGGGCAGGGAGAAAAAAAGAAGAATTCTCTTGTTTGAGGCGCAAAGATAATGGTTATTTTTGAATTTCCTATAATTGAGTTTAAATAAAAAGAGTACTCCTTTCATCACGAATGGAGTACCCTTGAGTTGTGTGTTTTTATAAGAGTAGAATTTATTTCTTTCGGGTTATTGTATGAAGTACGTTTCCCTTTTTATCGATCATACGCAGGTTGAATTCTTTTTTATCAATAGAACAGACTGAGAAACCAGGTTCCGGGCTACAGAATAGTGTTCCTTCGATCGGTTTTACTTTACGTGCCAGTGAGCCGGAAGAATTGACAATGTAGTCAATATCGTTTCCTGATACGCGGATATGCTGGAAGTTATGAATGTGCCCGCAGATATACATATCTACATGATGTTTTCTCAGGATGGGATCCAGATATTTCTGCAGGTCGTCTCGTTCACTGGCATCTTTGGGAGTTTCAGCGTAGATAGGGTGGTGTCCTACTACAACTAGCCAATCTTCTTTGCTTGCGGTCAGTACTGAGTCTACCCAGGCGAGCTGTTTTTCTCTGTTTTGCTTGCAGGCATCCGGATAAGTCTCTTTTTCATTGCGGTATTTATTAATGATGGGGGCAGTATCCAACCAAACGATGCGGGCGGTTGTTCCTTCTTCATTGAATACCTTGGTGTAGTAACGGGCAGGCATGGACCAGCGGCGGCTTATATTACTATAGTCAAGTACGGCTTGGGTATTACCACGATATTCATGATTTCCCAATACAGGAAACCAGTCGATCATTAACTCCGGATGCGAGTAGATTAATTCGTAATTTGTCATCCATAGAGGGTCATTGACGCTGCGTACACCTTCGAAATGGTGAATATCTCCGGTGGCAACTACGAACTCAGGACCGATTTCTTCTGCCATTGTTCCCATTAGTTCGGCAATTGGCTTTTGGTCATAATATCCGTTTCGTCCCAGATCATTGGCAATATAGAAATTGAATTTTTTATCGAAGATGGAGTAGTCGCTCTTTTGTGCATATCCTATTGTACAGATTGTGATAAACAGAAGAACGAGAAGGCTTTTTGTTTTCATTTTATAAATTGTTTCTTATTGATTATTAATAGATACTTGTTTTGCGTCTTTTTATAGAGATTTAGAAATTGATTTTGACTCCTGCATTTACCTTTACACCATAATGTTCTGATTGCATGGTGCGTTCTGATATTCCCTGGTAATAACGTAGAGGTTGGTTTAACAGATTATTAGCCTCGGCATAAAAAGTTGTCCGAAGCTTTTTACCAAAAGTATAACTGGCGTTTACATCCATGTAGTTTACTTTATCATAATAACGGTCGTAGAAAGCGCTTTCACCCATTTCATCAATAAAATCAGATGCGAAATTGTAAGATAAGCGTACGTTGAGTCCTCTTTTTTCAAAGTAGAGAGATGCATTGGCTGTATGTTCCGGTGATCCGGGCAGTTTCAGGTCTTTTTCGTTTTCACGTCCGGTGAAGTTGAAGTTATTCACCTTGCTATGTGTATAAGTATAGGTTCCGTAGAATCCAACACACTTTAAGGCGGGAGCGATGAAACCGAAATCCCGTTGGTAGCCTACTTCTACACCTAACAAATTGGCATCTCCTGCATTGCGGGGTTGCATGAATTTATCATAAGAATTACCTTCATACTCATATCCCCTGACTGTTTGGGTTACGATGAAGTCATTGATGTCTTTGTAATATATACCAATACTAACAAGTCCTACACTTTTGAAATAATATTCTGCGCTCAGATCGAAGTTGAACGAAGTGGTCGGTTTTAATTCCGGGTTACCAAGTGTCAATTCGTTGTCTTTGTTGTTGATATTTACATTCGGTATCAATGCTGAGTATTTAGGGCGTGAAAGTGTTTCGGTGAATGAACCGCGAATCTTGAAATCTTCATTGACGTTGTACTTCAATAAGACAGAAGGTAAAATGTTCAGGTAGCTGTCTTTTACATCCGGGGTAACAGTCAATGATTCCGGATCACCATCGTCGTTCAGTGTCAGTTTGCGCCCGTTGTATTTCAAGTGGGTATTTTCCAGACGCAGACCTACCATTGCACTAAGTTTTTTACCGAAATTCTGGTCGAAACGAAGGTAGCCGGCTGTAACTGTTTCACGTGCTTTGTATTCGCCTGCCAGCTCTTCCGGATTTTCTGTTTTATTAAACAGGCTGCTGTTGTTCAGGTCGAGCCCTCCCACGTATTCTTTGCTGATAAATGTCCCTGCTTTGTATTTTTCTCCGGGCATATATCCATTTCTGTTTTGTTCGCTGGTATTGGAAAAACTATTTGAATTAAAAGCCTTTTCGTCCACTGGTTCATAATCATAAAACTCCAGATCTTTGTCTTTACTCTTGTCTACTACTTTGGCTCCGAATCGGAACTGATTACTATAGAATCCTTTCACTAATGGTAGTTTGAAATTCATTGAAAATTTAAGATCTTTCTCTACAATATCTTCCTGTTGTTCTGTAAGTTCTTGCAGGGAGAAATCATTATTAAGTATAAGCGTCGATCCGACTTGTGCTGAAGCATAGGGTCTTCTTATATCGCTCAGGTCTATGTCGAAATTCTGTTTCTTTAGTTCATATCCCAGGTAACGTTCGTTGGGACGCTCTTCCGAGGCACGGGCATAAGAGGCATTCCAGTCCATGGATAACTTGCCGAAAAGATGTTCGCCACCGAGGGTGAAATCCATCGTACGCTGACGCTCGAGGCGGGCATTACGGTTGTTTGGACTTCCAGCCTTTGTCTGTAGGCGTACAGAGGCCTTGTTGTCGGCAACTGCGCCTTCTTTCTTCTTATTAACGTCTTTGTTCAAGTCTTTCAGAGTAAGGCGATACCGGTTTTCCCAGTCATTGCGATTGTTGAATATTCCTTTGAAGAATAATTTATGATTTGCGTTTATATCCCAGTCGAATGCTGCCGAGTAACTTTGGCGCTCACGGGTTACGTAGTATTGGCGAACCTGGTAATCAGTCAGGCAGATTGTTCCTTTTGAATCTGTATCCCAAACAAATTCTACATCATCAGATCCTGAGGGAGCATTTTGATAAGAAGCAGAAAGCATAATGCCCAGTTTATCGTTGAAAAAACGATCACCATAGGTGAAGCCCAGGTTAAGCTGGGCTTTTTCACTGATCCAATTATATCCGCTTCCGGCAGTAGCAGTGATTGTACGTTTGTAAGGAGAATTCTTGGTAACCAGGTTGATCGATCCGCCAATGGCATCTCCATCCATATCCGGGGTTACTACTTTATTTACTTCAATGGTTTGTATCATATCCGCCGGGATAAGGTCTAACTGTACATTACGTGTATCGCCTTCGGCGGACGGAATACGATTTCCATTGATAGTGACCGAGCTTAAATCAGCAGAGGTTCCGCGAACTTGTCCGAAACGAGCTTCCCCCTGATCATATTGTACATTAATACCTGAGATACGTTTAAGTGCGTCTCCGATGTTTGAGTCGGGGAATTTCCCTACCTGATCAGCAGAAACAACGTTGGTGATTCCCAGGCTGTTTTTTTGTGAGTTAATAGCCCGGCGTTGCCCTTGAAAAGCACCTCCTACTACTATCTCTTGTAGCTCTAATCCTTCGTTGAGTACAACATCTTTTTCCAAAGTCCTTCCGGCAGGAATTGTAATTTTCATCTCTACCGGTGAGTAGCCGACGTAACTGATTTTTATGGTATAGGTGCCTGGATTCAGATTGGAAAATGTGTAATATCCATTGACGTCACTTGTTACTCCCGTACGTAAGTTTTCAATATAGATAGATGCTCCGGGGAGTGTTTGTTTGGAAGCATCGATGATTCGTCCGCGGATTGTTCCTTGCTTGACTACATTTACTTTCTCTTCGGCGAAAGTATTACTGCTCATGTTTAAAAATAAGAGAATCAATGAGACTAATTTAACGAGTCGTTTCATATTTGTTAGTATGCGTTAATAATATGTCGCAAAAGTAGGGGGATCATGTTTCATTTTCTTTGCTGGATATTGAAGATGTGGTAACAAATATGTTTCGTTTGTGTGTCGGTGCTATTTGAAACAGGTTATTTATATATTGTGAATTAATAATTATGGAAAGTATACGATACGATATAAAGTTAATTGGTTGCATATAAATCTGTTATCCTGTTGATAACTTTATAGTATACCTGTTGATAACCTTGTTAATAACGTATCGCTGAGGTTTTCAACTCTATTGAATTAACAATACGGATGTGGAGGTAGAAAAGGAAAAATGAAACTTTGGAGAAGCCAGGCATTGTAGCGTCTTTTGAAATATCTATATTTGCAGATAAGTTGAAACTAAAGAAACTATTGACAATAACATAATTAAAAAACAGAATCAGATGAAACAGGACATGATTGTTATCCTTGACTTGGGTAGTCATGAGAATACGGTATTGGCTCGCGCTATCCGTGCGTTAGGAGTGTATAGTGAGATTTATCCTCACGACATCACAGTAGAAGAACTGAAAGCATTGCCCAATGTAAAGGGGATTATTATCAATGGCGGACCGAACAATGTGATTGACGGTGTTGCTATTGACGTAAATCCGGCTATCTATACAATGGGGATTCCCGTTATGGCTGCCGGTCATGACAAAGCGACTTGCGCAGTGAAACTGGAAGAATTTACAGACGATATTGAAGCTATTAAGGCTGCTGTAAAATCTTTCGTTTTCGATACTTGCAAGGCTGAAGCTAACTGGAATATGACGAACTTCGTCAATGATCAGATAGAGTTGATTAAGCGTCAGGTAGGCGACAAGAAAGTGTTGCTGGCTCTGTCGGGTGGAGTTGACAGCTCTGTGGTTGCTGCTTTGCTTCTGAAAGCGATCGGGGATAACCTGGTATGTGTGCACGTGAATCATGGGTTGATGCGTAAAGGCGAATCTGAAGATGTGGTTGAAGTGTTCAGTAATCAGTTGAAGGCGAATCTTATTTATGTAGATGTTACAGATCGTTTTCTTGATAAACTGGCAGGCGTGGAAGATCCTGAGCAAAAACGTAAGATTATCGGCGGTGAGTTTATCCGTGTGTTCGAAGAGGAGGCACGTAAGCTGGACGGTATCGATTTTTTAGGTCAGGGTACTATTTATCCGGATATTGTGGAAAGCGGAACCAAGACTGCTAAAATGGTGAAGTCTCATCATAATGTAGGCGGTCTGCCCGAAGACCTTAAATTCGAACTTGTAGAACCTTTGCGTCAACTGTTCAAGGATGAAGTTCGTGCCTGTGGCCTGGAATTGGGCTTGCCTTATGAAATGGTATATCGCCAACCTTTTCCCGGCCCCGGTTTAGGTGTACGTTGTTTGGGTGCTATCACACGCGATCGTTTGGAATCTGTACGTGAGTCCGACGCTATTTTGCGTGAGGAATTCCAAATTGCCGGATTGGATAAGAAGGTATGGCAATACTTTACAGTAGTGCCCGATTTCAAATCTGTCGGTGTACGTGATAATGCCCGTTCTTTTGATTGGCCGGTTATTATTCGTGCTGTCAATACAGTGGATGCTATGACAGCTACTATCGAACCGATTGATTGGCCTATTCTGATGAAAATAACAGACCGTATTCTGAAAGAAGTGAAGAATGTAAATCGTGTTTGTTATGATATGTCGCCGAAGCCCAATGCGACCATAGAATGGGAATAAAAGAATAAAATTGAATCTTCCCCCGAAAGTTAGATAAATAACTTTCGGGGATATTTTTTATATAACTACCAGTGTGAGGTTAATTTATTGCATATAAGAGCATTATCCTGTTGGTAACTTATAGTATACCTGTTGATAACCTTGTTAATAACTCTGTGGATTAATAATGAAAAAGGAAGGGCTTGTAGTAAAATGAAAAAACGCCCAGAGGTGGAAGCCCTCCAAACGTCTTATCTGTAAGTCTTTCGACTTAGTAACGGGACCCGGGATTGAACCGGGGACCTCATGATTATGAAACGCTACTAAGTATTTATCTTCCAGCTTCTTAGTATATCAAGTTCTTACTTAAGTTGCTCTTTTACAAGGGCAAAGATAATATTTCTTTTTCATCCGTAATCATTCTATTGCTCCTTTTTTCGGGATGCGTGTGCAATTTGTGTGCAAATAGACTCTTCATTGGATTATTGATTGAATTGAATTAATAGTTATTTCTATGCTATTTTGTTCTGCTATAGGTATGGAAGTTAGTTCCATTAAAGCAGATAGAGATTGCCCGAGTGTACTAAGTTTGGATTCTGCACTTCCTAGTTTTACACCCTGACATGCTTGTTGAAGTAACCTTAGGTTATATAGATTTGTCATTTCAGAATAGAAGTCGAAATATGTTTCCAAGTTCGGTTTGTCTTTAAATGCAACATCCCACTTGTTCATATCTACTATTTTCCCATTTGATAAATATGCAATTATAATTAATTGCCTGTAACTCAATTGTTCAATCAATCTCAATAAGATATTCGCCTTTTCAAAAGTAACATTCGCATTGAAGCCTATATTTGCCAAAAAATTGGAGTAATAAATTAGTTTCTTTTCTTCATATTCATCTCTTGATTTAAGTAAAGTACCCTCAAGTACCATTTGTGCTTGCGAATTATTTCCTTCTTCATTTAGCCAAAAATTGTCGGTTCTTGGTGTTTTTCCATTTTCTAAATTTGTCTTAATTCTTTCAACAGCATATAAAAAAGTATTCTCAACTCTTGCCGATTCATTTCTACTCAATAAACGTTTTGCAAAGTCTTTTATTGTTGCAGACAAAGTAGGGGCAATCATAGCTCCTCCAATGGCACCTAATGGTCCTGTTGTAATAAGTCCAATAGCCGCAGTTGCTGTGCCGACAAGAGTGTCTGAAACAACATCAATAACTGTATTTTTCTTTTCTTCTTTATTTTGAGCCATATAGTATAAATATTTTAGGTGAGTAAATACTTCTGTAGGGTTTGTACTATGGATATGTAGAAGGAATTTCTTTGTCTGTTATTCCTTTATTGATATTTGTATACCCCACAGATATATTAGGTCGATTTTTTATTCGATTGTAAATTCTGGGTAGCAATAATCTTGTCTTTTCTGAATTTTTCTTGCTCCTTTTCTGATTTTCCCAAGGCATAAATCGATCAAAATATAGCTTTTCTTTTTCTTCAATTTTGTATCTTTCTTTACTTACATAGTGTAGCAATTCTATTGGTGTTTGACTATATGTGTTTGGAATCCTTTTATTGAACTCATCGAAAAATGATTGAGGTTTAAATGGATTGTCAGGATTATATTTTAATTGTAATATTTTTACGAGAGATTTGTAGTCTTGGGTAGCTATAATCGGATTTATTTCAAATCCAGATTTTACATCTAACCATAACTGAAATGTGCTTTGTCTTTGGATAAAACCTAATTGATAGGGTACTATAGAAATATCAAAAAATATTTCGAATGAGACATTATTTACTTGATATTTAAAAGTTCCATAAGTCAAATCATTTTGTTTGATTGATATAAATAATTGCTTTAATCCTGTTAATTTCATAATTTTTTGTGTTTAGTGATTTGTTTGTAGCTGTTATAACTGATCCCTTTTTGTTATAGAATCTTTTACCGATTCAGGTAGCTTCTGATATAAAGCATTGATTTCATTGGGTTCAGTAATCATACGTTGAGTTATAATATTTAGTAGATGCATTAGCATAGTCGCAGTATTTGCATCATCAACGTCAAATGAAATTTGACCAGGGTGAACAGCCTTATTTCCAACTACTCGTACAACATCAAGTGCCTGTTGTATGCTTTTGGGGAGACCTTTTTTTACTAGCTCACCTATATTCTTATTAATATCTCTGTCGTTTTCTCCTAATTCATTACACAGTTTATCTATAGCAAGGCGAAGTAAAGCACATGCTGCTCTTGGCGATTTATTATATATTGTACCGGCTTCATTATATAATTCTTTAATTGTTTCAGGCATGTCAGAGTTTGCTTCTTCTGCGATAATGTCTGGATAGATATATACTTCGTCTATCCAAATTATTTTCTTTCCACAAGTTTCACATCTTACTATTTGTAGCTCATTTTTGAACGAGAGCCCTATGCTATTAGAGACAAGGTCATCTTGAAATTTATGCGTATCTAAACGCATAAAAGAAGTAGTATGGCAATGAGGGCAAGTAAAAGGGCTTATTTTATAGTCTGGTGCAATGTATTTGGTAGCCATTTATATTTTATTTATAGGTTGAATAATACAAAGTTATAAAAAAGAGAGTATATAAAAAGCATGTAACGGAAATAATGATATTAGATTGCAAACATAGTTTGAAAATATCTTTTTAATGCTTTTGAAAGCTCTGTTCAATTTATAATTTCTCCGTAACAAGGATATAGCTACAGTAGACAATTCCGTTTACAGGTAATCAAAACTGTATGCTTAAATCCATTAAAAACGACGTTGTTGTTTCTGTCGTCCTTGATACTCGTACGATTAACAAAGAAGGTACTTATCCAGTTAAAATCAAAGTCTATTATCAGAGGAAGCCAAAGTATTACTCTACTAGTATTTGCTTCTCGTCAAATGACGAACTGGAAAATCTTTGGAACGGTAAATCGAAAGAAAGTAGAGATATTCAAGAAGAAATCAGCAAAGAATTTATCCGTATTCTTAAAAATGTGGAGTATCTGACCGACAAAGAGACTTTTTCATTTGATCGACTTAATACTCGATTAGGGAAGAATATCGGTGGCACTATTAACGAAATGCTTGAGGCTAAGATTCGCGAGCGGAAGGGTATTAATAAATATGGAACTTCCGGCTCTAACAAAACTACATTATCATCTATACGACGATTTAAAAAGAATGAAGTGCAACTGCGCGATGTCACTGTTGAATGGTTATACGAATATGAGAAGTTCTTGAAGAAAACAATGGGTCAAACTTCTATTGCAATTAATTTGAGGAACGTTCGAGCTATCATTAATGTAGCTAAAGCAGCGGGCATGATTCGAGAATCTGATTATCCTTTTGGGAAAGGAAAGTTTCAGATTAAGGAAGGAAGTGGAAAAAAGAAAGCACTCACAAAGAAACAACTCAAAGCAATCGCCCAATATTCTGACGGCAATGTGTTTACTACTATGTACAGAGATTTGTGGTTATTCATCTATTACTGTAATGGTATCAATGTTGCTGATTTGATAAATCTTAAATTTTCAGATATTCAAAACGGAGAAATTTCATTTATTCGTGAAAAGACAAAGGACAGAACACATGAAGCTAAGAGGATATATGCACCGATAGTTCCAGAAATGCAGGTAATTATTGATAAATGGGGAAATAATCGGAAGAAGGGTATTTATATATTTCTTTTTATGGAGTCAGGTGATGGCGCTTGGGAACATGAGAAGAAGAAAAAGAACCTCACCAAAAATATCAATGATAGAATGAAAAGAATCGGCGAAGAATTGAATATCGGGAAAATAACAACCTATGTTGCACGTCACACTTATGCAACCGTATTAAATGAGGGCGTTCCCATATCTCAAATCTCTTCTACGTTGGGGCATACAAGCGTAACTACTACCGAGATATATCTTGCTGATTTAGAATCAGAAGATAGGGCCCGAAATGCACGTCATTTGAGCTTTTAAATGTCCATATTTGTCTTAAATTGGGGTGGCTTTGACCTTTGCCCGATTCACTTACTTGGTAGGGAATCGGGCTTGTTTTTAACTAAATTACTGGTGCGATAGTTTAAATCGAGTTAAGGAATCGGTTAAAATACCTTTTTCTTTTATAATCCGGTAAAAACGAGGATATATGTAATACCCGGAAATACAAGTGTTCGGGATATTATTAACTGTCAAAATAAATAGTTTTATGACACGAAGGAAAAGAATCCAGGAAGTACCACCGAAAGTTATTGAAATAACACCGGTTAAAAAGACTGTTTCTAAAAGAGCTAAGCTGAAAATAGAAGATGCGGAACCTCTACAAACTGAATCGGAACTACCAACCCTACTTGAAGACATTGATTTTTCTTTGAAGAATGACGATTCTATACTTGCCAAAGATTATAGTATCGAGGATATTCTGGGAATATTTATCAATGAAAAGTAGCACAATAGGGATTTAGTACAAAGAGATTCTGAGGGTTTGAAGAATGATTGTATATCCTCTCTTTCATTCAATTTCATCCTTTCTCGCAAGCTGTGTGCAAATTGTGTGCAAATCCCTCTAAAAACAAAAAAGACAACCAGAAGTGGAAGCCTCCTAATTGCCTAATTCTCAAGCCTTTCGGCTCTGTAGCGGGACCCGGGATTGAACCGGGGACCTCATGATTATGAATCATGCGCTCTAACCAGCTGAGCTATCCCGCCATCGTTTCTCGATTGCGGGTGCATTTGATTTATACTGTGTAATTAGAAAAAAGTATTTATCTTGGCACACACAAATTAAGTAAATGTAACTATGAAAAGAGAGAAAATTCGTTTAGAATATCTTCTGAATGCGACCTCTAAAAATATTCTTTGGTCGGCAATCAGCACACCGACCGGTCTGGAGGACTGGTTTGCGGACAAAGTTGTGTCAAATGATAAAATCGTGGAGTTTCATTGGGGAAAAACAGAACAACGAGACGCTGAAATTATAGCTATACGTGCTTATTCTTTTATACGTTTCCGCTGGCTGGATGACGAGAACGAGCGGGATTATTTTGAGATAAAAATGAATTATAATGAACTTACAGGTGATTTTGTGTTGGAGATCGTTGATTTTGCCGAACCTGATGAGGTAGATGATATGAAGGAACTGTGGGAGTCTCAGGTAAATAAATTGAGAAGAACTTGTGGTTTTTAGTTAACTTTCAACTAAAAACTTTCTGCACTCCTTTTTTTGTGCTAATTTTGCATCTCAATCGTACGAAACGAATAGTAAGATGCTACGCATAAAAAAATTAGATATATTTATTGTAAAGAGTTTTTTGTTACTCTTTGTCGGCACATTCTTCATCTGTCTCTTCATCTTCATGATGCAGTTCTTGTGGAGATATGTAGATGAACTTGTCGGAAAAGGGTTGGAGATGAGCGTGATGGCTCAGTTCTTCTTCTATTCGGCATTGACTTTGGTGCCTTTGTCGCTTCCACTGGCCGTACTATTGGCATCACTTATTACTTTCGGAAATTTTGGAGAACGTTATGAATTGCTCGCCATGAAAGCGGCGGGCATTTCTTTGCTTAAGATTATGCGTCCTCTCATTATACTTGTCTGTATTATTTGCGGTATTTCCTTTTATTTTCAGAATGTTATTGGTCCTATTGCCCAGGGAAAGTTGGGAACGTTGTTGATTTCGATGAAACAGAAGTCACCGGAACTGGATATTCCGGAGGGTGTCTTCTATTCGGAAATTCCCGATTATAATCTTAAAGTAGGTAAGAAGGATCGTAAAACCGGTATGTTGTATGATGTGTTGATCTATAATTTTAAAGACGGAGCAGAGAATGCACATATCATTTATGCGGATTCGGGGCGTATGGAAATGACTGCCGACAAGCAACATCTGCACCTGCATCTTTATAGTGGAGAACTGTTTGAAAATCTGAAGAGTCAGAATGTAAAGGCACAAAATGTACCTTACCGGCGTGAATCTTTCCGGGAAAAACATACGATTATTGAATTTGATTCGGATTTTAATATGGCTGACGCAAGTATCATGAGTAATCAGGCGACCACCAAAAGTATGCAGACGTTGCAAGCTTCTATTGACTCCATGAAATATGTGGGCGACAGTATCGGGCGGCAGTATTATAAGGAAGCTATCGGTGGCGTTTACAGTCGGCCGACAGGGCTTTCCAAAGAGGATACACTTAAAATAGAAAGGGCTAATATGAGCTTATATAATGTGGACAGTCTCTTTGAAGCTGCTACTTTGATGCAGAAGCAAAAAATCCTTTCTTCGGCTACCAGCCGTGCTGAAAGCTTGCAGGGAGATTACAGCTTTAAGACCTACACGATGGATGGGAATGACTACCAAATACGCAGACACAGGACCGAATGGCATAAGAAAATAACAATTTCTCTCTCTTGCCTGCTGTTCTTTTTCATCGGTGCACCCCTTGGAGGTATTATTCGTAAAGGTGGATTAGGTATGCCTGTCATTGTATCCGTATTGGTGTTTATTATTTATTATGTGATAGATAATAGCGGGTTCAAGATGGCACGTGACGGGAAGTGGGTTGTATGGATGGGTATGTGGCTCAGTTCCTCTATTTTGGCTCCGCTTGGGGCTTTTCTTACCTACAAATCCAATAATGACTCTGTTGTACTGAATGGCGATGCTTATATTGCGTGGTTCAAGCGTATTGTGGGAATTCGCAGCGTACGGCACTTATTCAAGAAGGAGGTGATCATTCACGATCCGGATTATACGCGGATTTCATCCGAGTTGACAGCTCTTACGGCAGAGTGTCGTACTTATATAAGTAAACGTCAGTTGAAAAAGGCACCTAATTATTTTAAACTTTGGATGACTACTGGTGACGATGATGATATAAAAGTTATCAATGAACATCTTGAAACGTTGGTTGAAGAATTATCAAATTCTAAGTCCTTCACTTTGCTGACTGCTTTGAATAACTATCCGGTGATACCTGTAACGGCGCACGTACGTCCGTTCCACGTTTACTGGTTGAATCTGTTGGCAGGAATCATTGTTCCGATAGGATTGTTTTTCTACTTCCGTATCTGGATTTTCCGTATACGCCTTGCCCGGGATATAGAACGGATTATAAAGAACAATGAAAGTGTTCAGTTTATAATTAATGAGAATAATAATTTATAGCATGATATAGTATGGAAGAAATAAGATTGAATACGATTGATGAGGCTATTGCCGACTTTAAAGAAGGTAATTTCGTAATCGTAGTAGACGATGAGGATCGTGAAAATGAGGGTGATTTTATCATCGCAGCCGAAAAGATAACTCCGGAGAAAGTAAATTTCATGATGACACACGGACGTGGTGTGTTATGTGCACCTATAACAGAAGAGCGTTGTGCAGAACTGGAGTTAGATATGCAGGTTACTGCCAATACGTCTATTTATGAGACTCCTTTCACTGTGACTGTTGATTTGTTGCCGGGGTGTACTACAGGGGTATCTATGCATGATCGTGCTGCTACGATTCGTGCGTTGGCCGATCCTAATACCAAGCCTACCGATCTTGGTCGTCCGGGACATGTCAATCCGTTGCGTGCCCGTTCGCGTGGTGTGCTTCGCCGTGCCGGACATACGGAAGCAAGTGTGGATCTTGCTAAGTTGGCAGGGCTTTATCCTGCTGCTGCGCTGATTGAGATTATCAATGAAGACGGCACTATGGCACGCTTACCGCAGTTGATGGAAGTGGCTAAGCGATTCGGACTCAAAATCATATCTATTAAAGATCTGATAGCTTATCGTGTGCACATGGAATCGCTTGTGGAGAAAGGGGTAGAAGTTAATATGCCTACTCAATATGGAAATTTCCGCCTGATTCCTTTCCGACAGAAATCAAACGGAATGGAGCACGTTGCCATCTTTAAAGGCACCTGGAGCGAAGATGAACCTATTCTTGTACGTGTACATTCATCCTGCATGACAGGAGATATTTTTGGTTCTTGTCGCTGTGACTGTGGAGAACAGTTGCATAAAGCTCTGGAGATGATTGATGCTGCCGGCAAAGGAGTAGTTGTTTATATGAATCAGGAAGGACGAGGCATTGGATTGATGCATAAGATGGAAGCTTACAAACTTCAGGAAGAAGGGTATGATACGGTAGACGCTAATATCCATCTTGGATTTGATCCCGATGAACGTGATTATGGTGTGGGTGCACATATTTTGCGTGAACTGGGTGTTCATAAAATGCGTCTGATGACCAATAATCCTATTAAGCGTGTGGGGCTTGAAGCGTATGGGCTTGAAATTGTAGAAAATGTGCCTATTGAAACAGTTCCTAATCCTTACAATGAACGATATCTGAAAACAAAGAAAGAACGTATGGGGCATACGCTGCATTTTAACAAGTAAAATGGGAGTTTGCTTTCATATATCAAATATTTTAGCTTATTTTGCAGCGATTTTCAATCAACAATAATAAAATAGATACAAAATGAATCAGTTATCAGACCGTTTGAACAGCTTGTCGCCGTCGGCAACACTTGCTATGTCGCAGAAGAGTAACGAACTCAAAGCACAAGGCGTTGATGTAATTAATCTGAGTGTGGGAGAACCCGATTTCAATACTCCCGATCATATCAAAGAAGCTGCAAAGAAAGCTGTAGATGATAATTTCTCACGTTATTCTCCTGTTCCGGGTTATCCGGCATTGCGTAACGCTATTGTAGAGAAGTTGAAGAAAGAGAATGGTCTGGAATATACAGCCGCTCAGATATCTTGTGCTAATGGTGCAAAACAATCTGTGTGTAATGCGGTTCTTGTATTGGTAAATCCGGGTGATGAGGTGATTGTACCTGCTCCTTATTGGGTTAGCTATCCTGAGATGGTGAAGTTGGCTGAAGGTACTCCGGTTATCGTTACTGCCGGTATAGAGCAGGATTTCAAGATTACTCCTGCACAGCTTGAAGCGGCTATTACTCCGAAGACCAAAGCTTTGATTCTTTGCTCACCGTCTAACCCTACAGGTTCGGTTTATAGCAAGGAAGAACTTGCCGGATTGGCTGCTGTATTGGCTAAACATCCGCAGGTAATTGTTATTGCTGACGAAATCTACGAACATATCAATTATATTGGCAAACATCAGAGTATTGCTCAGTTCCCTGAGATGAAGGAACGTACCATAATCGTAAATGGTGTATCAAAAGCTTATGCAATGACAGGATGGAGAATCGGTTTTATAGCCGGACCGGAATGGCTTGTGAAAGCTTGCAATAAACTGCAGGGACAATATACATCAGGACCTTGTTCTGTATCTCAGAAGGCTGCTGAAGCTGCTTATACAGGTTCTCAGGCTCCGGTAGAAGAGATGCGTAAAGCATTTGAACGTCGTCGTGACCTTATTGTGAAGTTAGCGAAAGAAGTTCCGGGCTTTGAAGTGAATGTTCCTGAGGGTGCTTTCTACTTGTTCCCGAAATGTGACTACTTCTTTGGTAAATCGGATGGCGAACGTACTATTGCTGATTCTGATGACTTGGCTATGTACTTATTGGAAGTTGCTCATGTAGCTTGCGTAGGTGGTGCTTCTTTTGGTGCTCCTGAGTGTATTCGTATGAGTTATGCCACAAGTGACGAAAATATTGTTGAATCTATTCGTCGTATTAAAGAAGCATTGGCTAAACTGAAATAATAGGTGATTCCGGGTGTTTATCATTCGGTTGATAAGCACAAAAGATAGAGTAACCTGTATCGATACAGAACATTGGATTCTGGATTGATACAGGTTATTTTTATTTTATCATTCAGGATGAACGGACCTTATTTCACTATTATTTTGAAGGTCTGTTTTCCTGTATTATTGGTGATGGTTAATAGATATATACCTTGAGAAAGGTTATTGACTGGCAATTTTGTAACATTATCTGTTGTTTTTGACTGAATTAGGGTAGCTCCTTGCATTGTAGTCAATCGGATAGATGAACCTGAGATTGTTTCAATGGTTAATGCCTCACCGTTGGTAATAGGGTTGGGGTATACACTTGCAGTATTACTACAAACGGTATTGCCGATTCCCACAGTCCCACCTGACTCTTTTCCTTCTTTTGTGACGGCAAATATACTTGGATGCCCGTTTCCTGCATTTTCGATTTTCAGAGATGCTATTACTTTATTTTTGTTAGTAGCTATTTTATGTTCAAACATACAGAATTTGCGACGTCCGTCCAGCTTGTCACCGATCAGGGCAATTCTGTCCAGATTGTATACAGCCTTGCCTGTGGGATCATCACTGAACCAGTCACCTACCGAAACAGTCTGGGTATTGGAATGAGTAGCATCTGTATAATATACGGTTACGTCTATTAAGGAACTACCGTCTGTACAGGTTGATAGGAGATGCAGAGCTTCAGTTTGTGGAGTACCCTCAAAATGCAGGGTTATTGCAGTCTCTTCTTTTAATACGGCGGCATTTTTCTTGTCATATGCAGCAAGCTGGTATTTGACACCGGTATTGGAAATAATAGTACCGTCAGCAGGCAATGATCCTTGTTCCTGAACTGCTGAAGAATAGTAAATCCAACCCTGATTATCAAGAGAAGTTGTAGAATGGCTGACGGCAGGAAGTGCCTCTGCTATAACATCTTCATTGAATCCTGAACTCACAACCAGCTGAGTATATTCCGGCGTTTCGGGTTCTTTCCCAAGCAAAGCTCTGTCCATGAAAATCAGCCGTTCGTTTATCCAGCTTTTCAGGTAAGATATTTCATCATCATAAGATTTTGCTACGTACTTGTTGGGCCATACATATCTTCCCCATCTTGGCCAGGCTTGTGAATTGCGTCCTTGGGCTCCTTTGGCATTTAATAAAGTGGTCAATGAATCAATGATTTGTTCGATGTGTTCGTCAGAATAGCTCGTTTCACGATACAGCTCCCAGCGTTCTTTTACCTCTTTCATAAAAGAATCGTCTTTGAGTAACTTATACCACCAGAACGGGACTAACTGATTGTCACCCGGTGATACATCATTGAAGTTGTATGCCCATGTATCCGATCTCCAGCCTTCACTATAGTCTGCATTACCAAACCCTAAATTCATATCCCACAAAGATGTTTTGAATTTAGAGTCTTTGCTGTCTCTGTATTTATATAGGTTAGTACTCAGGCGATAACCATCTACGTTGTGGCAAAATTCTGTTGACAGCATATAATCTATAAAAGATGTGACGTCGATATATTTTCTGTATCCGGTTTCCGGATTCTTATAATCAATGGCAGCCAGACTGTTCTCAAAAGCGTCAATGTATCCATGAATATAGTCTAATTGTGCTTTACTAAACTCATCCTGATCCATGTTTTTATATTGGAAAGAGATTTTCTTTCCATAAATAGGAGTTCCTTTTGAATTGATTGGAGTATGCTTAGAATAATAGACCGGTTCATCATCCCTGTCTACCTCCATGTGGTAGCCTCCCGTCAGAGCATCATCACTATCACCCGGATCCGGCAGGTCTAAACGAAATTTACCCTTCCTAACTCTTTCAGATAAAATAAACACTCCGTAATAAGTATCATCCATGATCATTTCACAGTATTTTCCGGTAGGTACATATTCAAAGAAAGGTCTTGCCAGGGTGAAGGCAAGCACGTCTCTGATCATACTTTTGTCCGCATATGGCGCCAATAGTGCCCAGTCATTATCTTTACCCATGCCAAGCATAGAGACTTTTTGCTTTTTGCCGCCATCTTCCAAGGGTTTGTCTAATGCGCGGATGGCATATGGTTTCTTGTCGGAGTTGGTAAAAGAAGAGTTGCCACGATATTTTAAATCTATATACCCGATATAGTCTGCTTTCTGATCTGGGTGAGCAATGGTATCCATGTAATTAAGTTCACCTTCTCCGTTATCTATTATTTTCATTTTGGCAGTAATCCGGTTTTCCCGATCAATCATTTGTCCTTGTGTGTTGATAAACACGATAGGAAGGTTTGTCTCAGTGAAAACCACATTTTTATTATCGGGCTTGTAATTGTCTGCCCGTTGGGCACAGACAGAAGAAGAAAGGAGTAATGAGAGTAGTAGTAATTTTCTCATGATATTGATGTTATTAGGTAATAAAAGGTTCTTTATATAGATAAAACAGCGGATGGGAGGAAAACACTTAGCTGGTGATTCTTTTTTCTTTTGCGGATGTGCGTGTCAATAAAAAAAGCTGCTTTCCATCTCAGGAAAGCAGCTTTCACAGTTCTTTTGTCTGATTGTATTATTCAGCCGGGTGAATTGCTTCAGAAGGACAAACATCAGCACAAGTGCCACAGTCTGTACATACATCCGGGTTAATAGAGTAGATATCGCCTTCAGAGATAGCTTCTACCGGACACTCGTCAATACAAGTTCCGCAAGCAATACAATCGTCACTAATTACGTAAGCCATTTTCTTTAAAATTTAAATTATTAGTACTAATTTATTGGGCAAAAATACACGTTTTATTCATTAGTTGATCTCAATCTTGATTAAAATCCTTTAATTTGTACCGCTTCTAAATAAGCGAAACAATAATTTAACTATAAAATCGTTTTTATTATTGTGAAACGAATCGTATTACTCCTCATAGTTTCGCTGTTGGTGGCAGGTGCCTCTGCCCAGAAGCGTAAGGTACAGAACCGCCCGTATATCGACCAGCGGATCTGGCATTATGGTTTTCTGGCAGGTATCCATATGCAGGATCTTAAGTTTGTAAACAATGGTTATGTTACCGAAGACGGACAGGTCTGGTTTGCCGATGTACCCGAATATTCTCCGGGATTTTCAGTAGGTGTATTAGGAGAATTATATTTGAATAAATACATGGCGCTCCGCTTGATTCCCACGCTTCATTTTGGTGATAAAAGAGTGGTGTTCCGTGAACAGACAAGTGGTGAAACGGTTTCTCAAAATGTAAAATCGGCTTACCTTGCATTTCCTATTGATATGAAATTCAGCGCCGAACGGTTCAATAACTATCGTCCTTATGCGATGCTTGGTCTTAGTCCTACCTTTGATTTGAGTGTAAAAAATGCACGTCCGTTGTTGGTGAAGCCTTTTGATTGTTATATCGAAGTCGGCCTTGGATGTGACTTATATCTTCCTTTCTTTAAGCTGATACCGGAGTTGAAATTCTGCTTCGGATTAGCCAATCTGCTGGAGAAAAAGCGCCCTGATCTTACTGATAAATCATTGATGAAGTTTACCGAATCTCTGGATAAAGTAAAGTCCCGGATGATCGTATTGACTTTCTACTTCGAATAAGTTCATCACAGAGTAGTACTGAGTTTCACAGAGTTTTATCTCTTTTGAACATATTTCTCTGTGAAACTCTGTGCTACTCTGTGGTGAAATCGTTATTTTTGCAAAGAATTTGCCGAATGGCAATTGTAAATCGTTAAATCGTAAATAGTAAATACCCTCATGCCATTAAATTTACCTGATAAGCTACCTGCGATAGAATTGCTGAAGGAAGAAAATATCTTTGTGATTGACAACTCGCGTGCGACACAACAGGATATACGTCCGTTGCGGATTGTAATTCTGAACCTGATGCCGTTGAAAATAACCACAGAGACTGACTTGGTGCGTCTGTTGTCCAATACACCACTCCAGGTGGAAATCTCCTTTATGAAAATAAAGAGTCATACATCCAAGAATACGCCTGTCGAACATATGAAGACCTTCTATACGGACTTTGATAAAATGCGTGGCGAGAAGTATGACGGTATGATTATTACCGGTGCCCCGGTGGAGCAGATGGACTTTGAAGAAGTCAGTTATTGGGATGAGATAATGGAAATCTTCGATTGGGCACGTACGCATGTCACTTCGACACTTTATATTTGCTGGGCGGCTCAGGCTGGCTTGTATCACCATTACGGTGTTCCTAAATATGCTTTAGATAAAAAGATGTTCGGTATCTTCGAGCACCGTACTCTCGATCCGTTGCAAGCTATCTTCCGTGGATTTGATGATACTTTTTATGTTCCTCACAGCCGTCATACGGAAGTGCGTAAAGAGGATATTCTTAAAGTACCTGAATTGACATTGCTTTCCGAATCGGATGAATCAGGAGTATATATGGTAATGGCTCGTGGAGGGCGCGAATTCTTTGTAACTGGGCATTCGGAATATTCTCCGTTAACGCTTGATACGGAATACAGGCGGGATCTGGAAAAAGGACTGCCGATTGATGTGCCGCGTAATTATTATATAGACGATGATCCGGAGAAGGGGCCTGTTGTGCGTTGGCGTGCTCATGCCAACTTGTTATTTTCAAACTGGTTGAACTACTTCGTTTATCAGGAAACTCCTTACGATATTAATGATATTAAATGATAAAGCAGCGTAAAATAGAACTTCTGGCTCCGGCCAAGAATTTGGAATGTGGAATAGAGGCTATTAATCACGGAGCGGATGCTGTATATATTGGTGCACCAAAGTTTGGTGCCCGTGCTGCTGCTGTCAACTCATTGGATGATATTGCTGCCCTTGTGGAGCATGCGCATCTATACAATGCACGTATCTATGTCACTGTCAACACAATTCTGAAAGAAGAAGAGTTGAAAGAGACAGAAGAGATGATAGGCGAATTGTATCGGATAGGAGTGGATGCATTAATCGTACAAGATATGGCGATCACGCAATTAAATCTGCCGCCTATCCCGTTGCATGCCAGTACACAGATGGATAACCGGACGGTGGATAAAGTGAAGTTTCTTGCTGATACGGGCTTCCGTCAGGTAGTACTTGCCCGTGAACTTTCTTTGCGGGAGATAAGTAAAATACACGAAGCCTGCCCTGACACGGCGCTTGAGGTCTTTGTGCATGGGGCTTTGTGTGTCAGTTATAGTGGTCAGTGTTATGTTAGTCAAGCCTGTTTTGGCCGGAGTGCCAATCGTGGCGAGTGTGCGCAATTCTGCCGTTTGCCTTTTAGTCTGGTCGATGCTGATGGTAAGACTATTGTGAAAGATAAGCATTTACTTTCGTTGAAAGACCTTAACCAAAGCGAGGAACTGGAGGCGTTGCTGGATGTCGGAGTCACCTCTTTGAAGATTGAAGGACGGTTGAAGGATGTTTCTTATGTGAAAAATGTTACCGCTGCCTATCGTCAGAAACTCGATACCATTTTCTCCCGGCGTAAAGAGTATGTCCGTGCCTCTTCCGGTTCCTGTCGTTTTGAGTTTAAACCTCAGTTGGATAAGAGTTTTAGCCGTGGCTTTACACATTATTTTTTGAAGGGTCGGAGTAAAGATATTTTTTCTTTTGATACTCCCAAGTCATTAGGAGAGGAAATGGGTACGATGAAAGAGGTTCGTGGAAATTATCTTACGGTGGCCGGGCTGAAATCTTTCAATAACGGGGATGGCGTTTGCTACATTGATGAACAGGGGCGTTTACAAGGATTTCGTATCAACCGCGTTGAGGGCAATAAGCTGTATCCGCAGGAGATGCCCCGTATTAAACCCCGGACTGTATTGTATCGTAATTTTGATCAGGAGTTCGAACGCGTGCTTGCCCGTAAGTCTTCTGAAAGAAAGATTGCCGTCTCTATTTTGCTGGCGGAGAATAACTTTGGTTTCTCCCTTACCCTGACAGATGAAGATGATAATAGTGTGACGCTTACATTGCCTCGTGATAAGGAACTTGCCCGTACTCCTCAGGAGGATAATCTCAGAAATCAGCTATCCAAACTGGGGAATACTCCCTTTGAGGCAATGCGGATAGATATTGACCTTATCGGGAATTGGTTTATTCCGGCCTCTGTACTCGCCGATCTGCGCAGGCAGGTGGTCGATAAATTGATAACTGCCCGCAGAATGACATATCATCGCGAGTTGACTGTCTTAAAACCAACCACGCACGCTTATCCCCAACAGACGCTTTCTTATTTAGGCAATGTGATGAACACCCGTGCTGCTTCTTTCTATCAGGATCATGGTGTGAAAGATATTGCGCCTGCTTATGAGAAACAGGCGGTGGAAGAGGCTGTCCTTATGTTTTGCAAACATTGCTTGCGTTATAGTATGGGTTGGTGTCCTGTTCACCAGCGTGAACGTTCGCCCTATAAAGAACCTTATTACTTGGTAGGGACGGATGGAAAACGTTTCCGGCTATCATTTGATTGTAAGATTTGCCAGATGAAAGTGAGTGCCGCATTATGAAAACAAGGTATCATAGAATGAATCATGGTAACACGAAGAGCAGCTTCAGGAAGCTTTGTGTTGCTTTGTGCTACTCTGTGATGACTCTTTTTTTGTTTGCAGCCTGCCATTATCCTCGTCCCGATCTTTTTGCCGAGGGAATGAGCGATAAGACGAAAGATTCTCTTACTTATTTATTTGAACGGCATTACACCTATAACACGAATCTGGAAGTACAAACAGATTCTGTTGTTTTGGAACGTTTGCCTGTGAAGGATTCTTTTGTCAGTCTTCATCGGGGAGACCGTGTTGTAGTGGCAGAGTTCGCTATCCATCCGGCAGACAGCGTGGATAGTGTATGGGTAAAACTGGCTCATTCACAGGAAATCCAGGGATGGATGCGTGAAACGGAATTGATAAAATCTTTTGTGCCTACCGATAGTATATCTCAGTTTATTTATTTGTTCAGTGATACTCATGCCTCTTATTTTGTGATTGTCTTTGCCTTGTTCGTGGGTGTTTATCTTTTTCGTGCTTTTCGGCGTAAGCAACTACAGATGGTTTATTTTAATGACATTGATAGTATTTATCCGCTTTTTCTTTGTCTGTTGATGGCGTTTAGTGCCACTATATATGAGTCGATGCAGGTATTTGTACCTGATACATGGCAACATTTTTATTTTAATCCTACACTTTCACCTTTTAAGGTACCACTTGTTTTGTCGGTGTTCCTGTTGAGTATCTGGATTTTTCTTATTGTCTTTCTGGCAGTGCTCGATGATCTGTTCCGGCAACTGGCTCCGGCCGCTGCTGTCTTCTATTTGCTTGGATTGACTTCCTGCTGTATTTTCTGTTACTTCTTTTTTATTCTGACTACACATATATATATCGGTTATCTTTTCCTTTTCTGCTTTGTGTGGCTGTTTGCGAAAAAACTGCATAAAAGTAACGGGTATAAATACCGGTGTGGACGTTGTGGAGGGAAATTACGGGAGAAGGGAGTCTGTCCGCATTGTGGAGCTATAAATGAATAATCTGCCAACGTGGCAATATGGCAACATGCTGATTGGTTACACTGCTGCTTCTTGATTTATCTTCTTACGGCTTTTTTTTTCTTTGTAATTATTTCAGATAGTTTGTAAGGCTTTGAAAATAGAAAGAAAATAGATTTCGATAGTGAAAATAATAGACAATTTTGTGGATTGTTAAATAGCTGTATATCAATGATATATGTAGGCTTGTTTTTTCTCGTAGAGGAACGGGTCGAAACTCTACGAGGAACGCCTCGATTCTCGTAGAGTTTCACTACGTTTCTCTACGACATATATATCGATCGGGTATAAGATGTGACAACACAGAGAATGAATAGCGTATTTTAGACAATCTCGATGTAATGATTTCTTGTAAATAAAATGAAGGAATGCAAAAGTGTACACTTTGGTATAGCAAGAATGTACATTTTAGTATGACAAGAGTGCACATTCTTGTATAACAAAAGTGTACACTCTTAAAAATGCTGGTTTTTAGACGATTACGATTGTGTTTTAGAAGCGGCAACGTACATCTACTCCCAGTTGCATGGGACGTCCTTTTTGCATAAATCCATTGCCCATTGATTCAAAATAAAATGCCTGATATTCTTTGTCCAATGCATTACGTACCCAGAATGCAAGGACGCCGTTCCCTTTTTCCAGGCTGACACGTCCATTCAGAGTTCCGTAAAATGCCTGGCTAACATTATTTTCTTCTGTCCAGTAGATACGTCCGGCAGCATTGTAATTTGCATTAACCTGTACGCGGTCCAGCCAGTGGCGTGGGGCGATGCGGAAGATGTATTGTGCACCTACGCTGAGGGTATGTTTGGGAACAAAGGGGACATAATTGCCATTATAAGAAACATCTACTTTTTCCTTTCCTTGCTTCTTTTCGGTCACATAATCTGTAAATGTAGCGTAGGTGTATCCGTAATTCACATTCAATCCGAGCGCATCGGTAATAGCAGCACGTATGGCAGCTTCGGCTCCATAGCTCCGGCTCTTGCCGGCATTAATCGTGATACGTCCGAATCCGTTTTCCGAGAATTTTGCTACTTGCTGATCACGGGTATCCATATAGAAAGCTGCAAGGTCGGCCCATAAACGACTTTCCCATAAAGTAAGGTGTGCACCGGCTTCATAGTTCCATGAGTATTCCGGTTTGTAACTGGTAGCTGCTTTTACATCAACCGCTTCAGGCATCATTCCATCGATCATCTTATCTATCATTGCTCCATATTGCGGATCATCAATTTTTTCATTTTCTTTGATTGTACTCATCATGTTTCTTTGGAATTCAGTCTGAGCCAGATCAGAGAACATTTGGATATTATATCCTCCCGAACGATATCCTCGTGAAACTGTAGCATATACACTGTTTCCTTTTTTCCATTCATATTGAAGAGCGAACTTAGGCAATAATTGCAAATAGTCATTACTTAACTTTCCAATGAATGTGGAAGGGGCTTTCATGTGCTGGTCTGAAAGGTTTAGTAGAGGGCGTTGCATCGAAATACTGAAATCGAAATCGATTGGTTCGCTGATAGAACGGTATTTCATAGATGTTTTTTCATAGTCCAAACGTAACCCAACGGTAGCTGACAACCCTTTTACAAAAAGATCATTGAAAGTAGACTGATGATAGATAGCTCCACTCAAAGAGGGCGTATCAAAACTTCCTCCTATGTTTAGTGTCTCATTATTAATCGTCATTTTCATGCTTGGGGCCATAGGCGAATTAGGGAAGTTTTCGTTGGCTTTATCTTCGATCATTTCTTCCACGCCTTGCCGTTTAAACAGTACAGGACCACTGGTGTGTAACCATTGGTAAAAACCGAAAGCTCCGGTTGCCCATTGCCATCTTCTGCCCGGCTTGGATTTGAATACAATCTCTTCGGAAATGGTATTTAATTTCTGTTTCTGTTCCAGATTAAAAATATCTTTTTCTGTAAAATCCTGATCGAGAAACATCCGGTCCTTAAGATGTTGATAGCCTGTTACTGCACTTAAGATGAAGTTCTGTGCCTGATATTCGATGTTGACACTTGCATTCAGCAGGCTGCGATAGTAGCTACTTTCGTCATTATATGAAATCAGTCCGATTTTATCTTTACGGGTATCTTCTTTTCTTTCTTCTTCGTTAACTTTTCCTGTATAGAAATATGGATATCCGCCTTGATCGCTATATTCATAATTTACGTTAAAGTCGAGTTTCAGGTTTTCTGTCGGTAAATAGATACTACGGATACGTCCGCCTCCGGCGTTACTACGGTCTATTTTTTTATTGTTGAGAGCAGAGTTTTTGAAGAACCCATCTGCATGTTCGTAGAATCCTCCGACTGAGAAAGCAAATTGCTCAGACATACGGTGGTAGTGGGTTACTGATGCGTTATAATTGCCATAAGTCCCGGCACTCAGTCTAAGGTCTGTACCCTGATAGCTGAATGGCGATTTAGTGTGTACACGGATAAGTCCTCCCATGGTGTTACGTCCGTATAGTGTTCCCTGAGGCCCACGAAGTACATCGATACGTTCAATATCCGCATAGTTGAAGTCGAAGGCTGATTTGTCTATATAAGGAACGTTATCTACATAAAGTCCCACTGAAGGAGTGTTGATGCGTGAACCGATACCACGGATATAAATGGCTGATGTAAGCCTTGAACCATAGTCGGGAATAAACAGGTTGGGAACCAGTGCTGTCAGGCCTTTCAGATTAGTTACTTGGTTGGCTTGCATGTCGTGCTGTGACAGGAGGGTGCTGGCTGTGGGTAATTCGCGAAGTTTGCGATTTTCTTTGGGTGATGCGATAACGAGCACCTCTTCTACGTCTACTACTTTAATCGTGTCTTTAGGTACTTCTTCGGACCAAGCGGTACTTGCCGTCAAGAGAGTTAGAGCAATTAGAATACTGTTTCTTTTCATCATAATCTTATTTTGCTTGCAAAGGAACGGGAAACTTATCAGTTACACAATCCTCATTTATTAGGATTATGCAGTTCACCACAGAGCACACAGAGTCTCACAGAGTTTTTAAGAGAGTTTAAGAGAGTTTTTTAAAGACAGAATAACAAAAGGACATATAAATTGCATAAGCTTCTTCAAGATCCTATCTTCTTTCTGTTCTTTTGTTCTTCTGTCTTAAAAACTCTGTGAGACTCTGTGGTGAAATCAGTGTTTCTTTCTTATATATGCTATTTCATCCGTATTGGGCGCATACCACACCGGACCTATTCCGTTGATAGATTTTTCTACTTTTTCATTCTCTAAAGCTAAGAGGGTATCCGGTATTTTACCTTCCATAAATCCGGGTAACCCGATTGGCTCTTTATTTTCAAAATAATAAGTATTATCCAGGAAAGTAATGCCTGGCATAACCTCTTCCGGTTGAAAGACTCTCACATTCGGAGTTGGGTTGTATATGGTATTATTGGCAAAACGTAGGTTACGGGGTGCTTTATCTCCTTTGCCCGAACCGAATTCCAATTCCCGGCAGTTGATAAAATGGTTATAGGCAATATCTACATTTTCTACCCGGTGGTAGGAGGTCAGCGGTTCTTTTTTTATGTCTGTATCAGCAGTAGGTTTTTCAAAGACGCCAATGCGTACCAACAGGCCGAAACCATTCAGTTTACTCATATAGTTATCATATACAGTATGTCCCTGGTTGATAATGCGGATTCCTACTGTACCTTTTATATTGTTACCGATAAAGGTGTTGGATTCGAGCACATTGTAATGACCATGCCGGCATACCAGACCTCCTCTTGACTCGTAAAACAGATTTCGGCGAAGTACATTATGACACGATTTTACCGAAATGATTTCACTTTCTCCGTCACAGTGCAGAAATACATTGTTTTCGACAACGGTGCGTGATTCCAGTTGAGAAGACCATGAATGCCCGATGCGAATGATCTCGGCGCCGTTTCCACCATAGGGTTTACGCGTGCCGAACAGATTGTGATCTATCTGGTGGTTATTCAGGTGATTGTCTTTGTCGAGCCATACTTGCAGTACCAATCCTCCAATTCGTTTGTTGGCAAAGTAACAATGGTCTACCCGGTTATTCTCTCCTCGGAGTCCGAGCCAGTATTCGCTCACAGAGGCGGGTTGCTGTCCGTTCGTTGCAGGCTGTTCGCTCTTGTTGGGGTCGTTACAGTCATCAATCACGCAATTGGTGAAACGGCAGTGTGAAGCATACTTCCCAGTTTCTTTCTGAAAATCAATCATATTGAAAGCCAATGCCCATGCTTTCAGAAAACACAGACCTTCTATTTGCAGATATTCGCCATAGACCTTAAAATCCAATGCGCCCGATATGATTGTTTTTCCGGGGTGCTCTGCTTTTAGCTTTATTGAATCTTGCACAGTTCCTTTTGCCTGGAAGAGCACTTTCTGCATATTTTTGAAAACTCCGTCTTTAAGAATGACTTCGTCACCAGGCAGTAGTTCCCCTTCACTCAATATCCTTTTCAAAGATTCACTTTCTTCGGGTGTGAAATAATACTTTTTTGCCAGAAGAGGGTTGCAACTCAGAATCATTAGCAGTAACCATAATTTTCTCATAATAATCAATCCTATAATTTTAGGATGCTAAGGTACAAAAGTCTCTGACTGCAAGCTTGCAATATTATATCGCTTTCTGTAAGATATAACTCAATATTTGTTTGTTATACATATGAGGTAAGGAGTTATCGCGGAATTTAGAAAAAATATTCCGAATATACATTGAAATAACAGAATATGCATTGTGAGTGTGTGTGCATCTGAAATTAGGGGGACTTACTCCTGTATCCGGTTTATAAGGATTATACAAATAAAGTTTGTCTATAAAGAAAGATATTCTTATTTTTGTCTTTCGATAAACATTGAATAAAGTAGAGTCTTTATTTAAAGATAAAAAAACAAGATACGGAGTGTTTGCATTGTCATTCTTTCTATAGTGAAACGACCAATTTTAACGGACCGAAAGAATATGCTTTGTGGATGCGCCCTGAAACAGGGTGTGTTCCATCGATATATTCAGTCGGTCATAGGTTACTTGGTCGTACCTAACTATAGTCTGGATAGTGTCGGGAACACACTTTTTTTATTCATCCCCCTTAAAATACATAGCCTATGGTATAGATCAGATAGAGTGACATATAACAGTTAGAAATAACTCATTAGCATTTCTCTTATAGAAAAAACGACCAAGAATTTTTATATGACCGGGGGAATGCAATGGGGCGGATCTTGTTTTGCTTTCCTCTTTTTGAAGTTGTAAAGGCCGAAGCGGATGTGACCTGTTGTGTTTCTGAGACAGAAATGCAAAGCGACAGTTAACATTCAGTATTCATTTTATTTACAACAATAAAAGATGAAAATCAAATTGTTTTTTCTTCTTATGATATTATTATGCCCGTTTCAGTTGTGGGCACAAACAGCTTCGACAGACTCTCTGAAAATCACTGAACGGGGCCATTCTTTCCGTCCTTCACAATTAATACTACCTGCTTCACTCATTACTGTAGGAGCACTTGGGGTGGCCAATCCCTGGTTGAGATCTCTGAATAGGGAAGTGCGTGATGATATTGCCGGATGGCGCAATGGACGCTATTTTCATGCCGATGATTATATACAATATGTACCCGTTATTGCAAACTTCGGATTAAGTCTGCTGGGAGCAAAGGCTAAGCATAGTTATGTGGACCGTGTATTGATTACTGCCACTTCTTATGCAGCTATGGGTATTATGGTCAATGCGGTGAAGTGGGCGGTAGACGAACAACGTCCGGACGGAACAGCTTTTAATTCCTTTCCTTCGGGGCATACAGCCACTGTTTTTATGGGAGCTGAGTTAGTACGGATGGAGTATAAAGATTCCTCTCCGCTTTATGGTATAGGTGCATATACTATTGCCTGTGGGGTAGCCTTCCTGCGACTTTATAATGAACGACATTGGTGTAATGATGTTCTGGCAGGTGCAGGAATGGGTATATTAAGTGCACGGATCGGATACTGGCTCTTACCTTTTGAAAAGAAGTTGTTTGGGTTGGATAAGAAAAAGAGCAGAGTTAATTTGGCTGCTTCTCCTTATTACAATCATTTCTTAAAGGAATACGGTGGTATGATCGTTGTACGTTTTTAAATCCGGTCAGCTTCTACATAGCCGTTCATTACGGCATAAATTGTTAGCCCGGAGACGGATTTGATACCCAATTTCTCTGTAATGTTTTTCCGATGGGTGATAACAGTGGTCAGACTGATATTTAGTTTATCAGCTATCTCTTTATTGATGAACCCTTTGGTTATCAATACAAGCACCTCGATCTCCCGTGCAGACAATTCATGCTCAATAACCGGCATTGGTGGTATGGCTTCGGCCGGATGTCCGTCGTGATGAGCATGTTGGTGAAGTTTCAGAATGTCTTTCACCAACTGCTCCTCCGATTGATAAATGTTCAGTACGCGTACGGCAGATAGTTGGAGAGAGTGGCTTTCTCCTGCCAGAACAATTGTTTTCTTTTTTCGGGGTAGAAAAAAAGCATTGTGCTCCACATATACTTGTGCGCCTATAAAATAGTGCGCATACATGTCGGGTGTGTCATCCGTCAGCTCACCAAAGCTATGGAAAGTACGTATAATTGCCATTGGAATAATCTCTTCCAATATCATTTTCAGACCCAGTGCTGTAAGTGTATTCGCTTCAACGATAGCGATTTCTGGTTTGTGGTTCATCATATTTTATAGGTTTAAATAGTTTGCAACAGCTTCTGCACACCGTTCTCCGTCAACTCCCGCAGATACAATTCCTCCCGCATATCCTGCTCCTTCACCACAAGGGAATAAGCCGCGGACTGTTACATGCTGCAGCGTATCTTTGTCACGTACAATACGCACAGGGGAAGAAGTACGTGTTTCTACTCCGATCATCACTGCTTCGTTGGTAAGAAAACCGTGACTCATCCGTCCGAATTGCTGAAAGCCTTGTGACAAGCGTTTACTGATAAACTCCGGCATCCAGAAGTGTAAGGGTGAAGATATCAATCCCGGACTATAAGAGGATTCCGGTAAATCATAACTCAGTTTCTTCCGTGTAAAGTCCACCATGCGTTGTGCCGGAGCCGTTTGCTTCATTCCTCCCTGTAACCAGGCTTGCCGTTCCAGTTCTTCCTGAAAATGCAACACTTTTAGGAGTTGACAATTGACAGTTGACAATTGACAATTGGACTGTGCAGCTGACTGTCCATTGTCCATTGTCCACTGTCCATTGTCTAAGTCCTCCGGTTGTACCTCTATCACCATTCCTGAATTGCTCCATCGTGAACCACGGTTGGAAGGAGACATTCCGTTGACTACCACCTGTTCGGGTCCGCTGGCAGCAGGAACGATAAAGCCACCGGGACACATACAGAAACTGTATACTCCTCGTCCTTCGACCTGTGTTACGAAGCTATATTCGGCAGCAGGTAAGTACTTCCCCCGGCCGTTTTTATTGTGATACTGTATCTGGTCTATCAATTCTGCAGGATGTTCCAGACGGACACCAACGGCTATTCCTTTTGCCTCAAGCGTTACGTTGTTGGTTGCCAGCCAGCGATATACATCACGTGCCGAATGTCCTGTAGCCAGTATTACCGGACCGAGAAATGTTTTTCCTGTATTGGTTTCAATGCCCTTTACCTCTTCATTTTCGATAATCAGTGCATCCATTCGTGTTTCAAAATGCACTTCACCTCCACAGTTGATAATGGTATTACGCATGTTTTCAATAACCCGTGGCAGTTTGTCTGTACCGATATGCGGATGTGCGTCGGCAAGAATTGCAGTAGAAGCTCCATGCTGGCAGAATACATTTAGTATTTTGTCTACATTTCCCCGTTTTTTACTTCGGGTATAAAGTTTTCCGTCAGAATAGGCTCCTGCACCTCCTTCTCCGAAACTATAATTTGATTCCGGGTTCACAGCGTGTTCCCGGCTTATCAGTGCGAGATCTTTTTTACGTTCACGTACGTTTTTTCCACGCTCTACTACAATGGGGCGAAGCCCTGATTCAATAAGTCTCAGAGCAGCAAATAGTCCGCCGGGGCCTGCGCCCACTACAATAACCTGTGGCTTACCTTCCACATTACTATATACGGTTCGTTCGTATTCATCATCCGCAGGCATTTCATTCATATAAGCCCGTACCTTCAGATTGATAAAAATAGTACGTTGCCGCGCATCAATACTTCGTTTCAGAATACGTATAGCGGTAATATTCTTTAAACTTAATCCTTTTTCTTTGGATAAATATTCCTTTAGTCGCTGCTCGTTGGCAGCAATTTCGGGGAGTAGACGTAACTGGTATTCTTGTATCATGATTCACCACAGAGGACGCAGAGGTCACAGAGTTTAATTAGTTTATAATATAAAACGTTTAATGCCATTTTTGAGTCTTGGTACATTGAAGTTCAGTAATAATCCATATTTGAGATTACTAAGCTTCATATATGTTAATATTTGAGCTGAGTGTACAGGCTGTAATGTCTCTACACTTTTCAACTCTATAATAAGCCGTTTATCAATTAATAAGTCTATCCTGTAGTCGGTGTCCAGTTTGATACCCTTGTAAATGATTGGCAATTTTTTTTGTCTTTCTACTTGTATATTTGTTTCTATAAGTTCGTGATATAGACAGGTTTCATATGTACTTTCCAATAATCCCGCTCCCAATTGTGTGTGTACTTCAAAAGCAAGACCAAGAACCTTATTAGTGAGTATATTAATATCTTCCATTTCTTTGTTTTCTAAATTGAACTCTGTGCCCTCTGTGTCCTCTGTGGTGAATCATCCGAATAGTGTCCTGAATGCTTCTTCCACCTTCCTAACCGGCACCAATTCTATCTTTATTTTTTTTGTATCAATTCCTTGCAGATTATGCTTAGGTAACAGGATGCGTTTAAATCCTAACTTTTCTGCTTCACCGATACGTTGTTCGATCCGGTTTACCGGGCGTATCTCACCGGATAGTCCGATCTCACCGGCCATACAGACTTCCGGTTCGATAGATGCATCCATGTTGGAAGAGAGGATGGCACTGATAACCGCAAGATCAATGGCGGGATCATTTACTTTCAGTCCTCCGGCAATATTGAGAAACACGTCTTTTTGTGCCAGTTTAAAGCCTACCCGTTTTTCGAGTACAGCCAACAGCATATTCATACGGCGAAGATCAAACCCTGTGGCAGAGCGTTGCGGGTTACCATATACGGCAGAACTGACCAATGCCTGTGTTTCAATCAAAAATGGGCGTACCCCTTCGATGGCAGAGGCAATAGCTACTCCGCTCATACCTTCGTGGTCTTGCGAAAGGAGCAATTCCGATGGGTTACTGACTTGCCGGAGCCCGTCTTGTCGCATTTCATAAATGCCTAATTCTGCTGTACTCCCAAAACGGTTTTTTATGCTTCGCAAGATACGATACATATAATGCTGATCGCCTTCAAACTGAAGTACGGCATCTACGATGTGTTCCAAAACCTTTGGTCCGGCAATACTGCCTTCCTTGTTGATATGCCCGATAAGCAGTACCGGCGTATGGGTCTCTTTGGCAAAACGGAGAATGGATGCCGAACATTCACGTACCTGTGCAATGCTGCCGGGAGAAGATTCGATATTTTCTGTAGAAATGGTTTGTATAGAGTCTATGATGACTAAATCGGGGTTGGTATTTTTGATATGTACATAGATCTGCTCCAGAGAGGTCTCACAAACGATGAGGCAATCACTGGAAGCAGTTGTCAGACGGTCGGCACGTAATTTTAATTGTCGGGCGCTCTCTTCACCGGAGATATAAAGAATACGTTTTTCGGGCATACGTAGTACTGTTTGAAGTACAAGAGTCGATTTCCCGATGCCCGGTTCACCACCTATCAGTACCAGTGAACCCGGGACAAGACCACCACCTAACACACGGTTTAACTCTTCGTCGTGCATGTCGATACGTGGCTCGTCATCTGCTTCTATTTCATTTAAAGTAATAGGTTTGGCTTTGGCTGTTTCTATGCCCGATACGGGGCGGCGGTTTGTCGGTTCTTTCCGGACTATCTCTTCTACATAGGTATTCCATTCGCCACACGAAGGACATTTTCCTACCCATTTGGGAGAGTCCTGTCCACAATTGCTGCATACATATATGGTTTTCTCTTTGGCCATTCTTTTTGTCCTTTACTTTATAAGATGGACAAAAGTAATAAATTCACCACAGAGTAACACTGAGTCTCACAGAGTTTTATTTTATATTAGTCATAAATTCACCACAGAGGACGCAGAGGACACAGAGTAATTAAGATTTTAATCATTAAAGCTCTGTGTCCTCCGCGTCCTCTGTGGTGAAAACGATGGTGAATTATAATGTAATCTCCCCCGCTATGGGGCGTGCCATTTGTTCCCGCACTTCTTCGGGGCTGTATCCATGTCCTAACAAGAACATCAGTTTGGTGACAGCAGATTCAGTGGTACTGTCGTATCCGCTGACAATGTCCGATTCCAACAAATGATAACCAGTTTCATATCGCTCCATTTCCACTGTTCCGGCATTGCATTGAGTGACGTTGACTATCACAATTCCTCGTGCACTTGCTTCACGCAGCAGACGGAGGAACCATTGCTTACGGGGCGCATTACCCGAGCCATAGGTCTCTAATACCACGGCTCTTAATCCGTCGATGGTAAGTGTGGCTGCTACTACATTCTCATGTATGCCGGGAAAGAGTTTTAATACGGCAATGTTGGTGTCGAGCAAATAATGTGGTTTCAGTTCCTGTTTCTCCTGAATGGTATGGATAACAGAATAATTGTATTTGATGTGTATTCCCACCTCTGCCAGTATCGGATAGTTGAAAGAACGGAAAGCATTGAAGTTTTCAGCATTCATTTTGGTAGTACGATTGCCCCGCATCAGATGATTTTCAAAGAAGATACATACTTCAGGGACAAGCGGATTACCATGTTTGTCCTGAGCAGCAGCTATTTCTATGCTCGTCATCAGATTTTCCTTACCATCCGTACGCAGCACCCCGATAGGCAGTTGTGATCCTGTGAGAATGACCGGTTTACTTAGTCCCTCGAGCATGAAGCTCAATGCTGAGGCTGTGAAAGCCATTGTGTCTGTACCATGCAGGATAACAAAACCATTATACTGATCGTATGTATCGTAAATGATCCGTACTAACTTCCGCCATGCTTCGGGTTCCATGTCCGATGAATCCATTGGAGGATCAAACTGGTAAGAATCAATGCTACAGTTTGATTTCTGAAGTTCGGGGACGTGCTTCTGCAACTGTTCAAAGTTGAAGTTCTCCAATGCTCCGGTTTCGGCATTTTCTATCATTCCAATCGTGCCACCGGTGTATATTAACAATACGGAAGTATTTGAAGGGTTCATAAGCGTATTTTATGCAATTGAATACTGCAAAGATAATTATATATCTTATATTTTATAACAAAATGTCAGAAAAGTGCAACGTGCTAATTTGCCACTGCTTCACAGAGAAAATCTTTTTATTAGAAAATTATCGCAAAAAGTGATAGATTGAATGTTTTTATTGTTACTTTTGCGACATCTTATCAAATAGTAACGAGAAACAATGACTATGATGAAGTACTATCCGCATACAGTCACATCCATGTGCACCATGACCCTTAGGGGTTGAGGGATAGTATTTGTGTTTCTACGTGAATCACGCTTACAGGAAGTAAGCAAATTCAAATTTAGTATTTTAGTTGTAAATAAACCATTGTTTCCGGAAAAGGAAGCATTGAAAATATAAAGTATCTGCATGAAAGTAATGAAATTCGGCGGAACATCCGTAGGTTCCGTGAACAGCATTTTAAGCGTAAAGAGAATAGTAGAGTCGGCCGGAGAACCGGTTATTGTAGTTGTTTCCGCATTGGGCGGCATTACCGATAAGTTGATTAATACCTCTAAAATGGCCGCTGTAGGTGATTCGGCCTACGAAGGTGAGTTCCGCGAAATTGTTTATCGCCACGTGGAAATGATTAAAGAAGTGGTCCCCGCAGGTGAATATCAGGCTTCGTTGCAACGTCAGGTAGGTGAACTGCTCAATGAGCTGAAAGATATTTTTCAGGGTATTTATCTGATAAAAGACCTTTCTGCAAAAACATCGGATACCATTGTTAGTTATGGCGAACGCCTCTCTTCTATCATTGTAGCGCAGCTGATTGAAGGTGCCCAATGGTTTGATTCGCGCACTTTTATAAAGACAGAAAGAAAACATTCCAAACACACACTTGACACTGAACTGACGCATCAATTGGTAAAAGAGGCATTCCGGGTGATTCCGCAAGTATCGCTGGTACCGGGATTCATTTCATCGGACAAGGTGACGGGGGATGTGACTAACCTTGGACGGGGTGGTTCGGATTATACAGCGGCCATCATTGCTGCTGCTCTGGATGCTGATAGCCTGGAGATATGGACCGATGTAGACGGATTCATGACAGCCGATCCACGTGTGATTTCTACCGCTTATACTATCAACGAACTGAGTTATGTGGAAGCTACCGAACTTTGTAACTTCGGTGCCAAAGTGGTATATCCGCCTACTATTTACCCGGTTTGTCATAAGAATATACCTATATTAATAAAGAATACATTCAATCCCGAAGGTACGGGTACGGTTATCAAACAGGAGGTTTCCGATCCGCAAACGAAAGCGATTAAAGGTATCTCTTCTATCAATGACACCAGCCTGATTACTGTGCAAGGTCTTGGTATGGTGGGTGTTATTGGTGTTAACTATCGTATCTTTAAGGCTCTGGCAAAGAATGGTATCAGCGTATTTCTTGTGTCTCAGGCTTCTTCTGAGAACAGTACTTCCATCGGTGTGCGTAATGCCGACGCCGATCTGGCTTGTGAAGTGTTGAATGAGGAGTTCGCCAAAGAGATAGAAATGGGTGAGATATCTCCTATTCAGGCAGAGAAAAATCTGGCTACCGTAGCAATTGTGGGTGAGAACATGAAGCACACACCGGGTATTGCCGGTAAATTGTTCGGTACATTGGGACGTAATGGTATTAATGTGATAGCTTGTGCACAGGGAGCTTCGGAGACCAATATTTCATTTGTAGTTGACTCCAAATCATTGCGTAAATCATTGAATGTGATTCATGATTCATTCTTCCTGTCCGAATATCAGGTGCTGAATCTCTTTATCTGTGGTATTGGTACGGTAGGAGGTAGCCTGATAGAACAGATCCGCTGTCAGCAGGAAAAGCTGAAAGTAGAAAACGGTTTGAAACTCCATGTGGTAGGTATTGCCGACGCTACGAAAGCCATGTTCAGCCGTCAGGGTTTTGACCTGGCTAATTACCGGGAAGAGTTGGAAGCGAAAGGTACCGAAAGTACGCTTGAGTCTCTTCGTGATGAGATTATCGGCATGAATATTTTCAATTCTGTATTTGTGGATTGTACTGCCAGTCCGGATGTAGCCTCGCTCTATAAAGATCTGTTGCTGCACAATGTGTCGGTAGTGGCTGCCAATAAGATTGCTGCTTCCTCCAAATACGAGAACTATCGCGAACTGAAGCAGATAGCCCGTCAGCGTGGTGTGAAATATCTGTTTGAGACGAACGTAGGGGCAGGGCTTCCCATCATCAATACAATCAATGACCTGATTCATAGTGGCGACAAGATATTAAAGATTGAAGCTGTGCTGAGCGGTACGCTGAACTATATATTCAATAAGATCAGTGCTGATATCCCATTTAGCCGTACGATAAAGATGGCACAGGAAGAGCGTTATTCCGAACCGGATCCACGTATCGACCTGAGTGGTAAAGATGTGATCCGTAAGTTAGTGATCTTAGCACGCGAAGCCGGATATAAACTGGAGCAGGAAGATGTGGAGAAGAATCTTTTTGTCCCGAATGATTTCTTTGAAGGATCGTTGGATGATTTCTGGAAGCGTGTTCCGAGTCTGGATGTAGACTTTGAAGCTCGTCGTCAGGTATTGGAGAAAGAAAATAAACACTGGCGCTTTGTTGCTACGCTTGAAAACGGGAAGGCTTCTGTCGGTTTACAGGAGGTAGGGGCCAATCATCCGTTCTACGGACTGGAAGGTAGTAATAATATTATCCTGCTCACAACAGAGCGTTATAAAGAGTATCCGATGATGATTCAGGGATATGGTGCCGGTGCAGGTGTGACGGCAGCGGGAGTCTTTGCGGATATTATGAGTATAGCGAACGTTTAATTTAGTGGACAGTTGACAATTGACAGTTGACAGTTGCTGCGTTTTGTTGCAGGTGGAGTGTTAATTGTCAATTGTCCACTGTCAATTGTCAATTAAGAAAATGAAGCATATCATTATATTAGGTGACGGCATGGCCGACTGGCCTGTAAAGTCATTGGGAGACAAGACGCTCCTGCAATATGCGAAAACGCCTTATATGGATAAGCTCGCCCGCATGGGGCGTAATGGACGGCTGATGACCGTAGCGGATGGTTTTCATCCCGGTAGTGAAGTAGCCAATATGTCGGTATTGGGATATGATCTTCCGAAGGTATATGAAGGACGCGGTCCGCTCGAAGCAGCAAGTATCGGTGTGGAACTTCAACCGGGAGAGATGGCGATGCGTTGCAATATCATCTGTATTGAAGGAGATAATATAAAAAATCATTCCGCCGGACATATTTCTACTGAAGAAGCCGATGTACTGATTCAATATCTGCAGGAACATTTAGGTAATGATCGCGTACGTTTCCATACCGGTGTTCAATATCGTCATCTGTTGGTCATCAAAGACGGAAATAAACAGCTGGATTGTACTCCGCCTCATGACGTACCTTTGAAGCCTTTTCGCCCTTTGATGGTGAAACCGTTAGTGCCGGAAGCCCGGGAGACAGCAGATCTTATTAATGAACTGATCTTAAAGTCGCAGGAATTGCTGAAGAATCATCCGCTGAATCTGAAACGTATGGCCGAAGGCAAAGACCCTGCCAATAGTATCTGGCCCTGGAGCCCGGGATACCGTCCGCAAATGGATACCTTTTCCGATACTTTCCCTCAGGTGAAAAGAGGAGCTGTTATTTCGGCGGTCGATCTGATAAATGGAATCGGATACTATGCCGGACTTCGCCGTATTGCGGTGGAAGGAGCAACCGGACTCTATAATACGAATTATGAAAACAAAGTGGCAGCTGCACTGGAAGCATTGAAGACGGATGACTTCGTCTATCTTCATATTGAAGCCAGTGATGAGGCGGGACATGAAGGAGATATTCCGTTGAAGCTTCTTACAATTGAAAACCTGGATAGTCGTGCTGTTGGCCCTATCTATGAAGCTGTGAAGGATTGGGACGAACCGGTAGCCATTGCCGTATTGCCCGATCATCCTACCCCTTGCGAGCTTCGTACCCATACCAACGAACCTATTCCGTTTCTTATCTGGTATCCGGGTATTGAACCGGACGAAGTACAGACCTATGACGAAGTGGCTGCTTGTGACGGGGTGTACGGCCTGATGAAGGCAGATGAATTTATTAACGAATTTATGGTACTACCCATGAAGAGTTGACAATTGACAGTTGACAGTGGGCTTGCGCAATGGCATTGACGCTGCATAGCACTAATCACTTATCACTAATCACTCATCACTAACTCAGTATAAACCAAATTTAAAATACCACTTATGAAATATTACAGCACTAACCGTCAGGCTCCTGTTGCTACTCTTGAAGAAGCTGTAGTGAAGGGCTTGGCTGCCGATAAAGGGCTCTTTATGCCCGAAATGATTAAACCACTGCCTCAGGAGTTTTATGACACCATTGATACGCTTACTTTTCAGGAGATAGCCTATCGCGTAGCCGATGCTTTCTTTGGAGAGGACGTTCCGGCAGATACGTTGAAACAGATTGTTTATGATACATTGAACTTTGATGTGCCGTTGGTGCATGTGAAAGATAATATCTATTCACTCGAATTGTTCCACGGTCCTACGCTTGCCTTTAAAGATGTAGGTGGCCGCTTCATGGCACGTTTGTTAGGTTACTTTATCCGTAAAGAAGGTAAAAAACAGGTGAATGTACTTGTGGCTACTTCCGGTGATACCGGTAGTGCGGTTGCCAATGGCTTCCTCGGAGTGGATGGTATTCATGTCTATGTGCTTTATCCCAAAGGGAAAGTCAGTGAAATACAGGAAAAGCAGTTCACTACCTTAGGACAGAATATTACCGCTCTCGAAGTGGATGGTACTTTTGATGATTGCCAGGCGCTTGTGAAGTCTGCCTTTATGGATAAGGAACTGAATGAACATATGCAACTGACCAGTGCCAACTCTATTAATGTGGCCCGCTTTCTGCCTCAGGCGTTCTATTATTTCTACGCCTATGCACAATTGAAGAAAGCTGGGAAAGCGGATAATGCCGTGATCTGTGTGCCCAGTGGTAACTTTGGCAATATCACAGCCGGACTCTTTGGCAAAAAGATGGGGTTACCCGTGAAACGCTTTATCGCTGCTAATAATAAGAATGATATTTTCTATCAGTATCTGCAAACCGGTAAATATAATCCGCGTCCATCCGTTGCCACTATTGCAAATGCCATGGATGTGGGCGATCCGAGTAACTTTGCCCGTGTGCTCGATCTTTATGGTGGTTCGCATGCTGCTATTTCGGCTGAAATAACCGGGACAACCTATACCGATGAACAAATTCGTGAAACGGTAAAGAAAACGTATGATGATGTACATTACCTGCTCGATCCGCATGGAGCCTGTGGTTATCGTGCCCTCGAAGAGGGGTTGAAGCCCGGAGAAACCGGTGTGTTTCTTGAAACAGCACATCCGGCTAAGTTCCTGGATACAGTAGAAGGAATTGTTGGAGATAAAGTAGAGATCCCTGCTAAGCTGCAAGCCTTCATGAGAGGTGAGAAGAAGAGTTTACCGATGACAAAGGAGTTTGTTGATTTCAAGAATTACCTGCTTGCACTTTAAAAACAAAGATGCCGGATGCCTGAAAAGTACCTGAGTGAGATTCAAGGAAAGCCTCCAATAAAGTTATATTGTTTTACATTACATACTCCCCCGGAGTCGCGTGTCTTGCTCGGCTCCGGGGAAGAGGGGGCTCGGCTCCGGGGAGGAACCCCTTCGGCACCGAGGAGAAAGCTGCTCGGCTCCGAGGAGAAAATTGATCTATTTATATATTGATAGTCAGTGTATTACAGGTTCTCCTTTTAGCACTTCGGGTAGTACTCAGGAAGTAATATTACACAACAACTTGTAATCATCGCTCGTCGTACTTCCCCGTGCAGGAAGCACTCAGAAGTTTATAAATACAAGGTATTTTCCTGTTGCATGAATACAAAATTCATATTCGGTGGTTTCATTCAAGGTACCTTGCCACCAATTACTGAAATCGCTTAGCGGATAGGCTAATCCTTCTCCCTGTAATCCCGTTGCTCCAAAGTTGAAAATAGAAACCTGTTGTCCCGGTTGTGAAGTGAATACCTTTGTGTTACAAGCGGGGATAAAAATACCATGATCTGTTATCATTTGCACCTGAAGCCCTTCCTGCATGTAGTCCATTAGCAGGCTGATGTTACCCAATGTGTGATCTTCACGTTTGCCTGTAGCTCCTACAATGACGATCTGCCGTTTTCCTTGTGCCTGCAAAAAACGGATGGCTTTGGTCTGATCATTTGTTTCCTGATCGTTCACATGGTGGAAGATTCCGGCAAACTGTTCCCGATTCTCGGGAGAGAGCGAATCTCCGTCTCCGATAATAGCATCCGGACGAAAGCCCCGGCGAATGTACTCGTTGGCAGCACCGTCGCAGCAAACTACGTATGGAGCTTGTGATAATACATTCAGTGGATATGGATGTGAAGGATAATCACCATTACCGAGAATAACTGCTTCTGTTGTCATATTCATTTGTAAATAAGAGAGATGTAAAACGCATTCCGTACTTATTTCTGCCGGAGTTATGGTTTGGGCATCATTTTTTTCCATTTGAGGAAGCCAAAGATAGCGATTATTGAATAAAGTCCGTAGAGTCCGGAGGTGAAATACAAATCTTTGTAGATATAGAGGCCGCAGCATACCACGTCTACCAGTATCCATGCCCACCACTGTTCTACATATTTACGGGCAAGCATCCACATACCGATGATACTCAGTGCAGTAGTAAATGAGTCGAGCCAGGGAACATTACTGTCGGTAAAGTTAATCAGTATCAGGGCGATACCTATGAAGGTGATAATGAATACAGCCATCAGAGCAGGAAGATACTTTAACGGAATGTGCGTGATGGGTAACTCTGCTTTTTCGTGCGCCTTATTGCCGTACTTCCATACCAGCCAGCCATAAACCGCTGCGAGAAGATAATAGATATTGATACCAAAATCGGCGTATAGTCCGGCTCTGTAATACACAAAAATATAGATGGCAGGCATTATGATACCTGCTATCCACAGATAAATACTTGCCCGGTATTCTAACCAAAGATAGAGCAGCCCAATGAGGGTACCAATGATTTCAAGGTAGTTCATGGTTGTACTTGGTTTATTTAAAATCTAATTGCTATGTGCGCCAGTACATTGGTTCCTGCCATCGGATAAAAACGTGGGTCGTAGGAGAGAGCAGCTTTTTGATTCTTATCTCCTCCTTCATAAACAGCAGCATTCTGTGCGTATCCGTTGGTCTCGTACTTTGTGTTAAAGAGGTTGTAGATAGTGGCGCCGACAGTGATTTGTTTCACAGAAGGCAATTTGAAACTGTAAGCTAAACTAAGATGACTCACAAAAGATGGATCGAGTGAGTTCTCCTCTAAACCAAAATTGTCGAGATACTGACGGCTGACGTATTGTGATTGCAAGGATGCATCGAAACCTTTATAATTAAAACCGATCAGGCTGTTTCCCATAAACGAAGGAGAAAAAGAAATGGGAGTATTCCCCGCATAAATAGCTGTTTGGGTGTAAAGTTCATCCCAGTTGTCATCATAGTCACTCACATAACCGGTGTAATTCTTAATGCGGTTTTTACTCCATGTCCCGTTGATATCCCAGCGTAGCCAGTCGGTGATACGGGCGCCTAAAGAGAGCTCTATTCCCATGCGGTAACTGTCTTTGACATTTTCTGCCATTGCCTCACCGATATCGTTTACTTTTCCATTTAATACCAGTTGGTCGGTATAGTCCATATAATACAGGTTCACTCCGGCAGTGAACCAACTGTTGCGGAAAGTATATCCTAATTCATAATCTAACATCTTTTCCGGACGGGGAAATTTATCGAATAGTCCGTCGGTATAGTTATTACGTGTAGGCTCTTTCTGGGCTACGGCAAAAGAAGCGTAAGCGCTGTGGTATGGGTTGAATTGCCAGAATAAGCCGGCTTTAGGATTGAAGAAGCTGAAGTGTTCATTTACGTTCAGGCGTTGGAGATGTCCGGGTTCTGCAGTCCAATCCCATTTATCATTGTCTCCCGTTATCTTGTAATTGATGTAACGATATTGCAGGTCAGCATAAGCATGTAATCCTCCGGTTATTTGATAATTGGCTTTGGCATAGATGTTTCCGTCTGTCTTACTACCATTGTTGCGATAGTATTCATGATCCGGATTCAGCGCTTCAGTATAATTCTTTACCCAGATCACTTTGCCATAATGATCGTTACTATAACGATTCAAGCCTCCACCCAGAGAGGCATTTAGCTTCTCGTTTTTATAATCAACAGAAAATACGCCGCCGCCAAAGCCGCTGTCTACGAGCTTTTGGCGTACCAGGTTGGTCTTCGTTTGCGCTTCCGTGTTTCCGGGGAGGTAGAAGGTTTTTAGTCCGTACTCTTCCAATGTCCGTCCGTTCTTATACTCCTGGTAATATCCGAAGCCATCTGTGTAATGCAGGGCAATGTTCAGATTCCATTCTGAAGAAAACAGGTGATTGAATATTAACTGATAGTTCGTCTGATTATAATTATCCGTCTGGTCGTCATAAAATCCTATGGTGTTTCCTTTGTTCAGGTTGTCGTCTTTGATGGCTCCGTTTGGGTTATAGGTACGGTCAGTCTCCAATTGTTTCCGGCTGATACCGTCCCAGGCATGATAGGTTTTCTCTTTGCCGCCAAAAGTGATAAACTTCAAGGTCGTATTTTCACCGTAATATCCTCCTTGCAGGAAGTACGACTTTAAATCTGATGTGGCGCGGTCACGATATCCGTCACTCTGTATATTCGACACGCGTGCATCAAAGGCCCAATGATTGCCTATCAATCCGGAACCTACGCTAACCGTCTCCTTATGCGTATTGAATGATCCGTAAGAACCGGAAACCTCGGCGTATGCTTTAGAAGGAATACCTGCTGTACGCAGATTGATACTTGCGCCAAATGCTCCGGCGCCATTAGTCGATGTACCTGCTCCGCGCTGGATTTGCATATCTTCGAGTGAAGAAGCCAGGTCGGGAGTATTCACCCAAAAGATGGAATGGCTCTCTGCATCGTTCATTGGAATGCCATTGGCTGTAATATTGATACGCGTGGCGTCTGTACCGCGCACACGAATGCTGGTATAGCCTACTCCGCTTCCGGCATCCGAAGTGGTAAGTACCGATGGGGTGGTCGTTAGCAGAAAAGGCAGGTCAAGTCCGAAGTTCTGTTTTCGGATCTCCTTTTTAGAAATATTACTGTAGGCCACCGGAGTTTTAGAAGTGGCACGGGTGGATACTACCTGCACCTCTTGCAGGTTGACTACTCTTAAACTATCTTTGGCGCTCGTTTGTGCAAAGATGTTGATGCTGGCTGCCATTAGAAAGGCAACAGCTAATAGATTCTTTTTCATTGTGTAATTTATTCGTTCTCTACGCCGGCATTACCCGGTTCAGGTTCTATGGGTATGTTCTCAGCCCGTCATGTTAAGGCACCCCTGTATTGTGAAATCGTTGGCAAAATTAGCGCTTTCGGATGAGGAAAGCAAAAAAAACTTTTATATTTACTTAAAACAAAGTAACTTTGTAACTTGTTATGATTGAATTAGCAAACTCAAATTATTTACTCAAAACAAAAAACTAATTATGCTATTATTACAAATTACTCAGGCTGTAACTGATTCTCTGCAGGTTGCTGCCGACAATCTGGACCAGGCTATTGCTAATGCTGAAGGTCTTGACAAAATATCTCTTATAACCCAACAACTTATAGACGCAGGTGTACGTGCCGGTGGAAGTATCCTGAAAGCGGTGCTTGTTTTTATCGTAGGACGCTTCCTTGTATCGATGCTGAACAAATTGGCTGCCCGGATGATGGACAAGCGGCATGTAGATGTGAGCATCAAGACATTTGTCAAGAGTCTTGTAAATATTCTGTTGACGATACTTTTGATTATTTCAGTCGTTGGTGCATTGGGTGTGGAGACTACCTCGTTTGCAGCGTTACTGGCCTCTGCCGGTGTGGCTATTGGTATGGCATTATCCGGTAATCTTCAGAACTTTGCAGGAGGATTGGTGATTTTATTATTTAAACCCTATAAGGTCGGTGATTGGATTGAGAGTCAGAACTTCTCGGGGACTGTCAGAGAAATACAGATATTCCATACCATTCTGACTACGGGAGATAATAAATTGGTTTATGTACCGAATGGTGCGCTGAGCAGTGGTGTAGTGACGAATTATAATACGCAGGAAACCCGTCGTGTGGAGTGGGTCGTTGGTGTTGATTATGGTGAAGATTATGATAAGGTAGACCGGGTAGTACGTGAAGTATTGGCTGCCGACAATCGTATACTGGATACGCCGGAGCCTTTTATAGCTCTTCATGCACTGGATGCAAGTAGTGTCAATATTGTGATCCGTGTATGGGTGAAAACAGAAAATTATTGGGGCGTCTACTTTGATATCAATAAGGCTATTTACAATACCTTCAATGAAAAAGGCATCAATTTTCCATTCCCGCAACTTACTGTACATCAGGGAAACTAAATAGATAGCAAACGATAAATCATGAACGGTGAATATCTGTGGATAACGCAGTTTGTTCACCGTTTATTGTTTTATAACATGTGTGGGCGCACACAAAATGTAATATCTTGATTATAGGTGAATTGGAATTAATTATTATATTTGCAGCCTATCCGTCTTGCAGGCGGTCAAACTCTTATATAATAAATATGAAAAAATTACTTCTTTTAGTATGCATTGCTTGGACTGGGCAATGCGTTTCAGTTGTTTCTGCACAGTCGTCCTCCAAATCAATCTATAAAAAAGGATGGATTGATTTTAATAAAAATGGTGTGAAAGATATCTTTGAAGACCCTTCGCAACCTGTTGAGAAACGAGTAAAGGATTTACTTTCACAGATGACGGTAGAAGAGAAAAGTTGTCAGCTTGCTACACTCTATGGTTTTGGACGTGTTCTGAAAGACTCTTTGCCTACTCCTGCCTGGAAAGAAGCTATCTGGAAAGATGGTATTGCGAATATCGATGAACAACTCAACGGAGTAGGTAGAGGTGCCAAACGGGTACCTCATCTTATTGTTCCTTTTTCCAATCATGTAAAGGCTATCAATGAAACTCAGCGTTGGTTTATTGAAGAGACCCGTTTGGGTATTCCCGTCGATTTCTCTAATGAGGGTATTCATGGACTTAATCATACCAAAGCAACACCGCTTCCGGCTCCGATAGCGATTGGAAGTACCTGGAATACAGAACTGGTACGTGAAGCGGGAGAAATTGTGGGTAAAGAAGCTCGCGTATTAGGATATACCAATGTATATGCGCCTATTCTTGATGTAGTGCGTGATCCGAGATGGGGGCGTACACTGGAATGTTATGGAGAAGATCCTTATCTTATTGGCGAACTGGGCGTGCAAATGGTAGATGGTATTCAGTCACAGGGAGTGGCAGCTACTCTGAAGCACTTTGCTGTATACAGTAGTCCTAAAGGTGGTCGGGATGGAAACTGCCGGACGGATCCTCATGTTACTCCCCGTGAGTTGCACGAAATTTATCTGTATCCTTTTAAACATGTGATACAACAATCGCATCCGATGGGGGTGATGAGTAGTTATAATGATTGGAATGGGGAGCCGGTGACTTCAAGTTACTATTTCCTGACAAAGTTATTGCGTGAAGAATATGGCTTTGACGGATACGTGGTGAGCGATAGCCAGGCAGTGGAATTTGTGCATACTAAGCATCAGGTAGCCGAAGATTATGACGAAGCTGTACGACAGGTGTTGGAAGCGGGATTGAATGTGCGCACTCATTTTACACCTCCGGCTGATTTCATCTTGCCAATTCGTCGTTTGCTGGCAGAAAACAAGATATCAATGGCGACGATTGACAAGCGTGTAAGTGAAGTGTTGGCAGTGAAGTTTCGTCTGGGATTGTTTGATGTTCCTTACCGGGATAATCCGAAAGAGGCGGATGAAGTGGCAGGTGCAGACAAGCATTCGGACTTTGTAAAGGAGATACAACGTCAGTCTTTGGTCTTACTTAAAAACGACGGACAACTGTTACCATTAAATAAGAAAGAGATAAAGAAAGTATTGGTTACCGGACCGCTAGCAGATGAAGATAACTTTATGATTAGCCGCTATGGACCGAATGGTTTGTCAACGATTACTGTACTTCAGGGTATCAAAGATTATTTAAAAGGAGATGTGGAAGTTGTCTACTCAAAGGGGTGTAATATAATAGATAAAGAATGGCCTGCCAGTGAAGTATTACCGGCAGTACTTACAGCAGAGGAAGTGGCAGATATGGATAAGGCTGTTTCAGAGGCACAGTCTGCCGACGTGATCATTGCCGTGATGGGTGAAGACGAATACCGAGTAGGAGAGAGCCGCTCTCGTACCTCACTTGAGTTACCAGGGCGCCAACGTGAACTTTTGCAAGCACTGCATGCCACAGGGAAACCGGTAGTACTGGTACTTATCAATGGTCAGCCACTTACTATCAATTGGGAAGATCAGAATTTGCCGGCTATTCTTGAGGCCTGGTTCCCGAGTTTCCAGGGTGGGAAGATTATTGCAGAAACGCTGTTTGGTGATTATAATCCGGGAGGTAAACTGACCGTTACTTTTCCGAAATCAGTGGGACAGATTGAATTAAACTTCCCGTTTAAGAAAGGCTCGCATGGTACTCAACCTTCATCCGGCCCCAATGGTAGCGGAAGTACACGGGTACTGGGGGCTTTGTATCCTTTCGGTTATGGACTTAGTTATACAACTTTTGCTTATAGTAATCTTGAAGTGACAGCTCCTGACAAAGGGACACAGGGTGAAGTACAGGTCTCTTTTGATATTACCAACACAGGGAAATATGCAGGAGAGGAAGTGGTGCAGCTTTATGTACGTGATTTGGTTAGTAGTGTAGTGACCTATGATTCGCGTTTGCGTGGTTTCCAACGCGTTTTATTGCAACCCAATGAAACGAAACATATGCATTTCACCCTGAAACCCGCAGATTTGGAACTACTTGACCGGAATATGGAATGGACAGTTGAACCGGGTACATTTGAAGTACGCGTGGGAGCCAGTTCGGAGGATATTCGTCTTAAAAAGAAGTTTACGCTCATCGAGTAATAAAAACGGATGGTATAGGATATGAAAAAACAGCGTCATGAAGATTATGGTAATCTTCATGACGCTGTTTCTTTATTGAGTGTATAAAGTTTTTTAAAGACTCTTTTTCTTTATATGTACTGATATTTTATATTAAGTTAGCATACTCCAAATTCTTCTTCTATCTCTTCGGCTGTATCTGTGATACCCAGGAGATGGTTCATCTTTTTCCGTTTATCCAGGTCTGTAAAATAGGTTTCCACTACTTTGTACAAGTCGAAACAAGAAGTTGACCCTGCTGCCATGTCGAGAGACTCTACCATCTTTTCTACAGCCTGATGGATTTTTGCTTTATCAATTAGGTGCAGCTCGTTACTGTGAATTAGATATTTTTCCATAACCGCAATGTTTTTAATGTTTATATTGTTATAACATACCAGCAATGAAGAAAGTTCAGTTCATCGGGGGTAATGTATCACTGGACAATTGGGTTGATTCATCGGTTTTATATGTGCGACTTTCACCGTTTATTGCGAGGAAAATCAGTGTTTAAACAAAGTTATTAACAGGGTAATTTATTGATTATACGAATCTTCTATCGGTTATTCATACTTTATGAACAATAGTAATGAGTAATGTTGTGAATAACCAGGATAATCTGTTAATAAAGTTGTTTAAACGGGTATTATTATACCTTCTTTCAAACGTCTGTTTTTTGTATATCTCAAATACCAGATGCATATCAGTAAGGATACAACTGTTGATATAGGTGGTGCAAATCCCATAATATATAATGAGGAACTGTCTATTTGACTGAACCAGTATGAGAGTGGGATGCGAAACAGGAAAGTGGCTATTAAACTATGAATCATAGGGAATATTGAGTTTCCTTGTCCGCTGAAATAAGAATTGATACAGAACACGAAACTAACGATGACGCAGTCGATACTATACCCCTTCAGATACTCAGCGGCCATTGCTACTACCATAGGGTCTTTGGTGAAAAATACCGTAAGTGCTTCTGGTAGGAATTGCGAATATAGGCAAACTGTTACTCCGAAGATAAGGGCGAACCCTATCCCGGAGAGAAGACATTGATTCATTCTCTGTACAAGTCCGGCTCCATAATTTTGTGCTGTCATCGTTGCTACTGCAGATGATATGGCCATTGGAGGTAACATCGCGAATACGATGATTTTTTCGACAACACCCAGAGATGCCGATGCAATAACCCCCATTTGGTTTACGATAACGGTAATTAATAGAAATGAGGTATTGATGAGGGCATCCTGCAATGCAATGGGAGCCCCCAGTGTCAGAACTCTCTTCGATAAACTTCTGTTTAGCCGGATATCACGTCGTGTAAACTCAAAATGAAACCCTCTTCGGTAAAGTAACCAAAGTGCGGTGGCAAAACTGACTCCTTGTGCCGTTACCGTGGCAATGGCTGCTCCGGTAGCTCCAAGATGGAAATATCCGACTAATATAAAGTCGAGAACAATATTGATAACACACGCCAATGCTACGAAATAAAGTGGAGTTTTTGAATCGCCTAAACCACGTAGGATACCACATACAACGTTGTATCCCACAATAAACAGAATGCCGGTTGAGCAGACCAGAATATAACTTTTCGTATCAGACATCGCTTCGGGTGGAGTATGCATCCATTCGGCTATCTGACTGTGGTAAAGTGTCATTGTCAGGGTTAGTACAACCCCGATAATTGAGAACAACCACACGGATGATCCGATTGTGGAAGCTACCTGCCGGTTGTCTTTTGAACCGGTCGCTATAGCGATCAGTACGGTAGTGCCTGTTGTAATGCCGAGGATAATACCCGTAATGGTCTGCATAACCTGACTGCCGATAGCTACGGCTGCCACACTTGCCGAATCGTCATATTGACCCACAACAAAAAGATCGGCTCCTCCATAGAGTGCTTGTAGTATATTCGCTATTAGAAAAGGTACTGCAAATTGTAATAGTACTTTAGGTACACTGCCTTGTGTCAGATTTAACTCTTTCATCAAACGTTTTCTTTTTTATGTATAATTCTTTTGTACCAGACCATAATTTCTTCTCGGGTACGTATCCATCTGTCATGTGTCCATAACCAGTATGATGGAGCTTTATGTATGGATTGTTCCAGTTTGCTCATAAATAAGTCGGTTACTTCATAGTCAGCATATTGCTGTATGTCGTCTATCATACGACTGATTCTACATCGATAATATCCCCTTCTGATGCGCTCCATCTCTGCATAAAAGATGAGTGCGTCCACATGTTTTCCCATTTGTTCGGCACCGGTAACCACTGGGGTTTCCCACTGGAAGAAGTTACTCCAATGGTATTTCCCACTCCATAGTGGTGCCTGATCGGATACAAAAGCGATTATTGCTTTCCGTGAATTTTCTTTTAATTCAATGATTCGGTGGATAGTCTCTTTTATTGTGATACTTTTCCCACCCAGTCGATTCCGCAGTTTAAGGAGTATTTTATCAAACACCTTGCTTTTCAATGGATAATAGATATATCCGTTGACTATCTGTGAGTTTTGCTCATGTATTTTGGTTGCGAGCAGTGATAACCATTCCCAGTTACCGTAATGCCCCATATAGAGAAAAGCGAAATTCTTGTTTTCATTTTTTAGTTCATTTACCATTTCAGGGAGTCCTTCAAAGAGCATGCGTTTACTTATTTCTTTCTCTGAGATGGAGCATAGTTTGATAGTCTCAACAAACTGATCGCATAGAAAGGAATAGAACTCTTTTTCTATGGTAAGAATTTCATGCTTTTCTTTATGAGGAAAAGATATATGAAGGTTATTACGAACGATTTTTCTCTTGTATTTAATAAGATGATAGAGTAGAACGTAAAGAATGTCGGATATCCGATATAAAACCCAGAAAGGAAGTAAGGATATCGTATAGCAGATCAGATATACCGTAGAGTACAAGATATTCATAATTCTATTTAATTAGATGGTTATACATAAAGTTGTGCGGAACAGAATACAGTGTTTTCATCACCACTGTTTGGATAAATACAAAACTTGGTTTCGCTAACTTTGTCTTTTTACTACTTACTATTTCCATATCTTTCAATATTTAATTTTCACTCTGGTTTGTTCTTTGATAAAGAAAGTGCCGGATAAAATGAATGATTTTTCTACCATTCATCTTATCCGGCACTATCGTTGTACATAATGCCCTCCGATGAGGAATTATATGTTTATTCTTGTTTTGCGGTGCAAAGTTGGGCATTGTTTCTGTGATGACCAAATTCCGAAGCACCTTTTTTAGTGGTTATACTTCTACTACTACTATACTCTGTATCTTGTTTGATTAGGATACGGAGTATAACAGCACTTGTGAACGACAGAGAGAATTCTCACTCAAACATACTGCATTTCATCGGGTTTTAAAAGATCTCTGTTCCTGCCAATGAAAAGAAATCCAGAGAGCCACTTACAGAACCGTCTCTTAACTAGGCAATATTACTTCCACGGAATTCAGTGTCAGGTAATTCGGGAATCTCAGAAAGCATATCCCATTGACCCATACATACTTTACGTAATATTTTGCCCGAGGTTACCGACAAACCGCGTGTAATACGTAGTCTTAAATCTTTAGGTGTTTAGCATTTGATAAAAATTCAACTTCAATTTCTTCTTCTTTTGAAAGAAGGATTGTGTCAATTTCTAACGGTGTAAACTCAGACAGCCTTTCAATCAATTTGTGCCGATAGTGAATAGCGTCTTGTAAGCTAATAAATTTTTTGTTATAGATTATTGCAATATCAATATCAGAAGGATTCTCTGAGTATAAAACCGATCCAAAAAGGTAATGGTCAAAGTGTTTTTGAGGGGGAATACTTAATTTAATCATCTTTCCTTTCGTATATAATCAATAAAAGCATTGCCGCTATAATGGATAGCTCCAAAGAACTCTCTATAGTTAAATAAACCTACATTCATTGATTTGGCCAATTCTTTGGCTTCATTTGAATACCGATTATAAAATCCAATTAGGACAATACAATCTATATCATGCAAATTAGAGCTGATTTCAAGTATATCAGCTTCGCCTGCAATGTAGATATCAGCTACTAAAACCTTAATATCTGGTTTATTGTCGGTTCTGCTTATTAGATACATGTTGTTTCCTAAATCAGTAATACATCTTACTGCTGAATGCCCATTCATACCATTCTTAAAAAAGGTTTTACTTGATGGAGCGACTTTTTCTATGTTTTTTTCTCTCATTGAAATATATTTTCAAAGTCAATTGGAAAGGTCGGAACTGTAGAGTTTACATCTCCGGAAATTTTATTGTACTCAAAACCTGCTCTATGCAATTTAAATTCTATAAATAAGCCAAATTCATTATCGCTTAAAAGTTCTTGATTCTGTTCAACTGTTGACTCTATTTTTCTATTATTTGGTAATAACTTTTGTATCGATAGCTTTTCCCACATAAATTCGGTTTCCATCGGTTTCGTTTTCGCATTTTCAGAGTAAGGGCCATATTTATCAAATATTGCCTTATTCTCTGCAAATAATAGTCTTAGGTATTTCGCTGCTTCTTTTCGTGAACCAAATTTGGGTACATGGAAAAGATTTTTAATACTTTCCACATGGTTCTTTTTCCATTGTTTTATAGTATCATTAGGGAATAGCTGTGGGTTTTTGTCAATAGTTGTATGGCAAGTTGGACATAGCAGTATTATATTTTCAAATTCATCTCGCTGACTTATGGGTAAATTATTTTTGCCCCTTGGCCCATTTTCCCTTTGCCCTATAATGTGTGCAAGCTCTTCTATATTTGTTATTTCTCCACTTTCAAAAAATGGGAATAAGTCTGCATGGCAATCTGGCTTGCCACAGTAGCCTCCTGAAGAGGCCCATAATTTTCTTTTAACTTCTGTACTTATACTTATATTAAGAAATATGCATAATTTCGAGATTGATGCAATAAGTTATCCAAAGTATACAATATACAGTAAGAATAACATAACACTAATATTCGCAAAAGTAGCAATTATTTGTAAAACAGTCTAATTTATTTCTATATATCTGTCTTTCTTCTTTTATCGGAGATTTACTGTTCTTGTATGTTGAGTTGGCCGGGGATTCTTCTGTTCTTCATAGCATTGTAGTATTTAAAAGATATGGTACAGTTCCCGTTGGTAGCCGAATGGCTTTTTAAATTGTTGTTCTGTCTGTTGGAACAGAATCTTATGGTGACATATTTGTTCTTTAGAACAATGTAGCTTGTTGGTTTCAGATACTATAAATACTTTACGCATGAATTATGTTCGCAGTTACATACGGTTTGGAGATTTTTCGATTAAATTTTAGTCCCACGATTTATCCACCGATAATATAGGGTCAGTAGATTTTTAGTGGGTATAAGCATATAATTTAGCTATTCTGAAAAGGAAGAACTTCTTGTCAGCAACACCTCTAAGGTTTGCCCTGAACAAT